>Ga0207695_10000451_pt1 | contig 89474 bp, 86 predicted proteins | sample KBSC54metaG_FD_184354 | JGI IMG/M metagenome (GOLD analysis project Ga0207695, IMG submission 184354) | Corn rhizosphere microbial communities from Kellogg Biological Station, Michigan, USA - KBS C5-4 metaG (SPAdes) (version 2) | ecosystem: Host-associated > Plants > Roots > Rhizosphere > Soil... | reverse complement strand
GCGGCACCTCCGTGTGAATGGGAAGTGCGTCAGGCCTGACGCAGAAACGCTCTCATTCGTGCGCGCGGGGCCGCCATTTGTTCGCGCAGGTTTGAAAAAAGTAATTCGGGAACTGGGGATGACTCAGTACCTCGCCAGCCCCCGCCCGGTGAGGAAGAGCAATAAAATGAACACGGCTATTACACATAGTAAGGGTGGCGCTAAAGCGATAAGCTCAGGTAACGTGGTTCGAACAGCTTTTGTCGATGGCGTTGAGGGTACTCACACACACTAATCCCATGTCTGATGATCGGACATTTGAGGTTTGCAAATGGGATGGCCAGACGGCGCGCTGCGAGGGCGACGAGCTGGCGGCGGAGGAGCCGCTGGAGATTCGCGTGCGGGGGCGGGCGGTAACGATCACGATGCGCACGCCAGGGAATGATCAGGAATTGGCGGCGGGGTTTTTGCTCACGGAAGGAATTGTCAAATCAGGGCGCGATATTCTGCGAAGCGAACATTGCGGAAAAAATGAGCCGGGCAATGTGCTGAATGTGCTGCTGGCGCCGGAGGTGTACGTCGATTTCGATCGACTCACGCGCCACGTCTTTGCCAGTTCCAGTTGCGGTCTGTGCGGCAAGGCGACGATCGAGGCGGTGCAGGCGAATCTGCCAGCGATTGAGTCGGATCTGTCGCTCGATCCGGAGATGATTGCGAAGCTGCCGGATGCGATGCGCAATGCGCAGCAAACCTTCGACCGGACCGGCGGGCTGCATGCCGCCGCGGTTTTTGACCACTGGGGAAAGCTGATTGTCATCCGCGAAGATGTGGGGCGGCACAATGCGGTGGACAAAGTCATTGGCCATTGCCTGCTGAACAATGTCTTTCCGCTCGAGCAGCAGATCCTGCTGGTTTCGGGGCGAAGCTCATTTGAAATCCTTCAGAAATCGCTGGCGGCGCGGATTCCGATCGTCGCGGCGGTGTCTGCGCCGTCGAGCCTGGCGGTGGAATTTGCGCAGCGGAGCGGGCAGACCCTGATCGGCTTCCTGCGCGGCAGGCGAATGAATGTCTATTCCCATCCCCATCGCCTCAGGTTTTCCGGCATCGAAGTTTGATCCTTCGCGCGCGTCGGTTGCCGGCTTATCTTCCGCGTGACGAGCAAAGATGATTTGAGTTTTAGGGAGAGTGGCGGGTTCCTGGTGGTCCTCGCGGTCTTCAAAACCGTTGTCGCTCCGCTTCGCGTGGGCGAGGTAGGTTCGATTCCTACCCTCTCCGTTTGATCGGTGGGTGTGATTATTCCTTCAGGTGATTTGTGACAACAGCAACGGCCTCCTCCCGCGCCATGATCGGCGCGTCAGGCGAACAGGTAGCGATCGCGCTGACGCAACTTTCGACTTGCGCTGGTTGCGCGGCAAAAATGCCGCAGGCGATTCTGGCGGCGCTGCTGAAGCATTTGCCCAGTAGCAATGGACGGAAATTGGACCGGAGAGTTCTGGTCGGCTCGGATGGGTTTGATGATGCGGGAATTTATCGGCTGCGAAAAGACTTGGCGCTCGTGCAGACGGTGGACTTTTTCACGCCGATTGTCGATGACCCGTATTCCTTTGGCCAGATCGCGGCGGCCAATGCTATCTCGGACATCTACGCGATGGGCGGGACGCCCATCACGGCAATGAATTTGCTCGGTGTCCCTGCGGACAAATTGAGCCCGCAGGTCGTGGCGCGGATTCTCAAAGGTGGCGGCGACAAAGCGAGTGAAGTGGGCTGCAATATCCTGGGCGGCCACACGATCCGCCTGTCTGAACCCATGTACGGCTTGAGCGTCACCGGCATCGTTCATCCCGGAAAAATCCTGAAGAATTCCACCGCCCGCCCCGGCGATCTGCTCGTGCTGACCAAGCCGATTGGAACGGGAATCACGACGACCGCCATCAAGCGCGGCCTGGCTCCCAAGCCGCTGGTGCAGCGCGTGATCCGTTCCATGAAGCAGGTCAACACGGCTGGAGCCGATCTCGCAAAGAAGGGATTAGTCCGTGCCGCGACCGATGTCACGGGCTTTGGACTGGTCGGACACCTTGGAAATATCGTCCGCGCGAGCGAAGTGACAGCGGAGATTGTGTCGGACGATGTGCCGACGTTTGGCAAAGAGATCGTTGCGCTCGCATCACGCGATTGCGTTCCCGGCGGGACCCGTACCAATCTGGAATTCGCGGCCAGCTTTACAGAGTGGAACAGCACGTCCGCTGTCATGCGGACCATTCTCTGCGATGCGCAAACCAGCGGCGGCCTGCTGCTCTGCGTTCCACCCAAACGTCTCAATGCTGTGCGGACGATTCTTAAAAAGCACGGTGCATCGTGGAGCGCCGTCATCGGCAGGACTCTCCGCGGGCCCGCCCGCGTCCGCGTCATTTAGCGTGTTTCTGCCCCCATTCGTAAAGTGCCTTGAGGATCGGCCCGAGCGTCCGTCCTTTCTCGGTCAGGAAGTATTCCGCGCGCGGGGGATGCTCTTCGTAGAACCGTCGATCAATGATGCCGCGGTCGATCAGGCTCTTCAGCCGGGCCGATAGCGTGTTGGAACTGACCCCCTCGAGCGATCGCTCAAAATCCTGAAAGCGTCGCGGCCCATGCTTGAAAAGGTCCCGCAGGATCAGAATCGTCCACCGTTCGCCAATGACGTCCAGCGTCCGGGCGACGGGACACGCCAAATCATATCTCGACTCCATTTGAATGATCTTTCGCCTCTTCGATCGAAAATAACAACTCGCAATTGACTATGAAAAGTATAGTGACTATTGATATGAAAGTCACTAATCGAAGGAGAGCTTTTATGGATTCCAATATCGCCGTGTCGAATCGGAAGGCCTGGAGTTTGTTTTGGCTGGCTACCGTCCTGGCCGTCTTGTGGATAGGGCTGAATTTCCTGGCGCCAGATCTGGCGGTAGGGCGGGTTCCCTTTCGCCTTCTGGTCATGATCGCGTGTGATGGGGTCTTCCTCTACGGGCTTTGGCGGGGTCTGGTCCGCGCCGGCTTCTCGCCTGCTGCGCGCGTGTGGGCATGGTCAACCGTCGCTCTCATCCTGGCGATTTGGATTGGCACGATTTGGACGCTTGCCGTGAATGGAGTCTTCCATCGGGACATCGGTAGTGTTCCCGTGCTGCCGATCGCAATATTTCTGCCGGTCCTGCTTGGATTATTCGTGATAACGCGATCGGAGAGCGTGGGACGATTGCTCGATGCAACGCCGGCCTCGTGGCTGGTGGGCATTCAGGTGTATCGCATCCTCGGCGGGATGTTCCTGGTCTATTGGATTCGCGACGCCATTCCCGGCGCCTTTGCATTGCCGGCTGGAATCGGTGACGTCGCCACAGGGTTGCTGGCGCTGCCGGCTGCGGCGTGGGTTGCCTCAGGTTCACCCAAAGGCAACGGAATTGGCATCCGATGGAACATGCTGGGGCTTGTCGACTTTACCATTGCAATAGCCACCGGATTTCTCACATCGCCCGGTCCAGGACATCTGCTGGCCCACGATCACCCCAACACCCTCATTGCTACGTTCCCCACAGCTATGATCCCAGGCTTTGCAGTACCATTTTCGATTCTCCTGCACGCACTTTCCCTGCGGCAGCTCAAACGCGCGCAAGGGACGAAGACAACTGTGACACGTACACCCATTCTTGCCGGGGCGTAGTTCGGACCGGTTCGATATGAACTCCAAGCCGCCGCGCCATCGCGTTCCTGTGATGGTGCGGCGGCTTCTCTTTTGTCCAAAAATCACGGGGGCAAAATTTCTGCATCTATCGGAACAATTGGTAAACTGCCCAGTCGGTTCGGACCGGTTTGCAACGAAATTGCTCATATCGGAGGATCATTCGCCATGAAACGTCGAAATGATCTCGCCTTTCTAATTGTGCTTGCGCTTTTTCTGCTCGCGCCGTTTTCTTTGGCGAAGCAGCCGAACATCCTGTGGATCGTCAGTGAAGACAACGATCCATTCCTCGGATGTTACGGCGACAAAAACGCTCACACGCCGAACCTCGACAAGATGGCGTCGGAGGGCGTGCTATATCTGAATGCATTCGCGAACGCGCCGGTTTGCGCCCCGTCTCGATCGACGCTCATCACTGGGTTGTATGCCTCGACGCTCGGCACACAGAACATGCGCAGCCGATATCCGATCCCGCGCGATTTCACCTTCTATTGCACAGAGCTGCGCAAGGTCGGCTATTACTGCATGAACCCCGGCAAGACCGACTACAACATCGCCGGCAACGACAAGAAGCCCTGGGACAAGGGAAAGAGCTGGCGCGATGCGCCGCCCGGCAAGCCCTGGATGCTGGTGATCAATTCCATGACGACGCACGAGAGCTGCCTGCACAATACGCACGTCGTGGAAGAGTACGTGAAGACGCCGTTTCCGGTGCCGCCTTATCATCCGGATACGCCGATCATTCACAGCAATTGGGTCGAGTACTATCACGACATTACCAAGATGGATGCGCAGTATGGCCAGATCCTCGATCAGCTCGCGAAAGACGGCCTGGCCGACGACACCATCGTCTTTTATTTCTCCGACCACGGCGGGATTCTGCCACGCAGCAAGCGATTCGTGCTCGATTCGGGGCTGCACGTTCCACTCATTATCCGATTCGGGAAAAACGTGCAGGAGTTTGCGCCGGCGCCGCCGGGCTCAAAGCTCGATCGGCTGGTGAGCTTTGTCGATATTCCGCCGTCACTGCTGAGCATCGCGGGGGCGAAGATTCCGGAGCGGTATCAGGGGACGGCATTTCTGGGGCCAAAGGCAGGAGAGCCGCGAAAGTTCGTCTTTGGATTCCGCGGGCGGATGGATGAGCGGATCGATCTGTCCTACACGGTTCGCGATAAGCAGTATCGCCTGGTTCACAACTATTACCCACACCGCATTTATGGCATGCACCTGGATTATCTCTGGAAGATGCCGGCGACGGTCTCATGGGAACAGGAGTATCTGGCGGGACGATGCAACGAGACGCAGAGCATCTTCTGGCACGAGAAGCCGACGGAGGAGTTGTACGACGAGACGAACGACCATTACGAAATTCACAATCTGATTGGGGATCCAAAACTCGCGCCGGAAATTGCGACGCTGCGCAAGGCGCTGCGCGGTCAGCAAATTGAAAATCGAGACGCGGGATTGCTGCCGGAATCGCAGTTGGCCGAGATGGCAAAGTCCGCAGGCTCGGTTTACGTGGCAACGCACGATCCGGGCAAATACCCGATCCAGCGAATCGTTGATGTGGCCGATGTTGCGAGCCAGCGCGATATGGGCGATCTACCAAAACTGATCGAGTGGGCGAAGGACGGAAACGAGACGATTCGGTATTGGGCAGCGGTCGGTTGCTGCGTCCGCGGATCCGCAGCCAAGGATGCGACGGCTGCGATGAAGACTTTGTCGAAAGATCCATCGGCGACAGTTCGGATCGCAGCCGATGAAGCACTCGTACGATTCGGCCAGAGCGACAAACTTCAATCGCTGATCAAAGAGATGGGCGATGAAAAAGGCGATCCATTACTGGCAGTCAATACCGTCGAAGCCCTCGGCGATCTCGCCCGGCCCGCGGCCCAGCAAATCATTGCCCGCGTGAAAGCAGGGCTTCCAGCCGTCGGCCAAATGAACGGCGCGACCGGCGATTCCTATACCCAGAAAGTCGGCGAGTCGCTGGTGCACATGTTGGAAGAGAAGAAGTAGTGGGACACAACTAAAGCAACTTTCCCAGCGGGCCTAAATCCAGGTTCAGGTCTTTATCCGCTAAATCGAATACTTTCTTCAGCTCGGCCATTTTCTGATTGAGAAGAATGAAGGTCTGGCCAAGCCGTTCGATCTCTTCGTCACTGAGCGAGCCTGCATCCATCCGGCGAAGAGCCTGGCGCTCCATGAGCTGACGCAACAGCTCGACCAGCGTGAGAACAAGTTGTGCCAGTCCGCGGGCGACATTTTCGGGATCAGCATTCACGCGCGACGGAAGTGGTTGCGCGATTCGCTGCAGTCCGTGTACGAAAGCGTCGAGATCGTGCGGGTCGGAAAGGATCTTTTCCGCAAGCGAGCGTTCCGGCGCTGGTTCACGCATGGCACGCCTCCGAATGCGAAAGAGCAGGCGTGAAGTGGTACGCCGGCCATGGGCCGGTGCAGAGCAGTCGCAGGTCTGGATGGATTGTCATTGCTGCGCGGGTGGCGGATCGAAATTCTTCCACGTCATTCCGCGGGATGAGAAAGGCGAAGCTCGCGATTCCATTACGAACGGGTGACTGCACGTAATTAGGCCAGCGCTGGATCGCGGGACCAAGTGTCTCCTGCACACGCCGCAACTGCTGCTGCTCACGCTCTTCTTCCTGCCGTCGCTCCGCGAGCCTGGCGTGCATGTAATCGGTTCCGCGGGCAAAACCAGTTCCCGACGATCGCGCGGTCGGCGTCGGACTGAGAATCCGAACACCCATCTCGACTTTGCCTCGCACGGCTTCCAATCCTTCGGCAAGAAGCGCTGCGTTTTGGTTCAGTGCGTCGCGAGCACCATCTTCACTCTTGAAGCAGGTACCAAAACGCACGGGCAACAAAGCCGCATGTGACATTAAACTCTCGATGGCCTGCTCATATTGAACGATGTTTTCCGCGACGGCAGGGGGGGCAACGGTGTGGCGTGTAAATGCGGCAGCGATGTTGCCGCAGGGAACATATTCCATCGTCTGATGATCTAAGCCCTTCAGCTCAAGCCCGGCTACGCGATTGGCGGATTCGATGATGGCGCAAAGGCAGATCATGTTCGAGCGTTTATTAAGGATGGCTCAGAGGACATTCGACCGGCCGCTTCGACAGAGCTGATGAGCAGTCGAAGGCCGACATAGACTAGATCCACGTCCGCCACCGAAAGCGTGATGTCGCCGGTGAGGACGACGCCCTTGTCCAGAACGCGGTCGAGGATCTCCAGCAGCGAAACCTCCTGCTCTTGCGACAGCTCATTGGCCATTTGTCCCACCCTTCGCCGCGACGAAACTTAGATTGACGAAATTGTATGGGGGCCATGGGCCAGTCATTTGCAGGATAAGTCCCTGTTCCCGCAGCATCGCGCGGAGTTCTTCAGTCAAAGCTCGAAAGTGCCTCAGTCGCGTGTCGCGGACGAGATAACTCGCATTCAGCAGTAGGTCCGCTTTTCCATTTTCTGACAACGAGTTGTTCATCCTGGAAGCGTTTTGCAGCAGCCGGGCATCGCTGGCGGATTCGCTCAGACGATCGTGACATTGTTGCGCAAGTTCTCGCCAAGCGCCGCGCGTTTGCTGTCGACGGTTGCGCACCTTTTGTTTTCGCGTCATGTAGGCGGTGCCGCTGCTGGCTGGAAAATCTTCGTCGGATCCCGCGTTGCTACCGTTGGGATTTGCGGAGTTCGCAGCGAAGATTTTCACCCCCCATTCAGCCTGACCATCAAGCGTTTCTAGCGTGCTGCGGAGCTCATCGCGATTTTGATCGAGCAGTTCAACCAGATGCTGCTGGCTGCGAAGGATGGTGGCAAACTGCAACGGAATCACCGGCCCCGATTCCGCGGCCTGCTGCACGACCTGATTGTGCGCCGTCACTCTCTCTTCAAGCCATCGAAGATCCTTTTCCGATTCGACGCGCCGACGAAATGTCTCCAACGGAACATCGCTCACGACGGCCGCCAGTTCCCCGTGTTTGACCAGGTGCAACGGATAAGCCGGATCAATCGGCCGGGCGCGCGGAAGGGTAGCGGTGTCGGACCAAATGATGCAGTAGACGTATGTACCGAGGGCCACATCAACATTTGTTTCGATCGCCTCTTCGGATTGATCCGGAACTTGACGTATATCGACTTGGCCAGTTTGAAGCTGTTCGCTGACGCGCTGAAGCAGTGCGGCCTTTACTGCCGACTTCACCAGTGCTCGCACTTTCTCTTCGGCTTCCGCTGTCGCGCTGGAGATAAGATTGTCGGCCCGCCCCTCGGCCAGCCGAGCGGCGGCAGCAAGAATCTTCTGAATCAATTCATCGCTTTGCCGATCCATGGCCCGCTCCTGCCCGGGCGCTGCGCGCCGACTTCTTCTGCGGCGTAACCCGCTCCAGCAACTGCCCCAATTGCGATTCGATTCGGTCCATGCGGTCGCTCAACTCTTTCTGATCACCGTCTGCATGCTTCTTCGGCTCAGCCTCGCTCTTGGAACTCAGGTGAGGATCATGCGTCCACCAATCGATTCCCATCTCGCGCGCTTTATCCGCTGACGCGATCAACAGTCGCACCTTGATTGTCAGCAGCTCGATGTCCAGCAGGTTGATTCGGATGTCGCCGGCAATCACCAGGCCCTTATCCAGTACGCGCTCGAGAACATCGACCAGACTGCTGTTGCCGGAATCCCGTCCCTGCCGCATGCCCTCCCTGATGGCAGGTCGCTCCGGGACCAAGTCATATCGAGGCGGAGAATTGATATCAGAATTCGGCATTATTCTGCGGGTGTTGCCTGATTGCGGTAGTAGCGTTGAACACGCTCGTAATTGATCAAACCTCCCTGCTCGTCCAGTTCGACCAGATAAGAAGCCATGATGTCGGTCGTGCGCGGAACCCGCTCCAGTTCCACGGTTTCCATCTGCACGCTCCACCCGTCATGAGTCCGCTGGAGTGCCGAAACAGATTCACAGTCGTGTCCGGTCAGCGCTAGTAAATGTGTTCGAGCCTGCTGAACGGCCTTAGTCCCAGAAATCCGCCGACCTCGACCATTCGATTCGCCGCGCGATTCGCCCAGAGACGAATGATGTTGTGGGGACGAGTGTCTCATGGTCGGCTCATGTGGTAGTCGCGGGCTTCCATCAGGCGCGCCAGCAGCTCCTCTTCAGTCCGCTCGAAGGTCTGCTCGTCGATCTGCCCAGCCATGAACTGCTGTTCAGCGGCCAAAAGCTTCTGGCGGATGTCATCTGTGTCGTAGTAGCGTCGCTCGGCTTCATCCAGCAAAGTCTGCAACACCCAGCGACCCGCTGAGGCCGGACCAGAAACTGGAAACGTCAACAACTTGAACAATCCCACTCTCAACCGCTTGCAAGCTGGGTGCCGTAATTCAGATACCTGTGCCAATTGTCTTTGGTACCCCATTTGCCCATCCGCACCAAGGTCGTGGGACAAAAAGGAGCGTTCAAGCCGTGGTGGCATTGAATAACACAAGAAGCCGGGGGTCGTCGGCGTCGCGTCGAGAATCGTCTTCCGCGAACCCTGGAAAGGTGTTGCGTGAGGCGGGTCACCAGACGTCAGGCCTATTAACCCAGATCGGTAAGGCGACCCGTGAAACGGCGGGCGATCTCAAGCAGGAGGTCGTGGAAGTGACGCGTACCGCCGTCGACACCGTCAAGGAAGAGGCACAGCGCCTCCTCGACGACCAGCGCGAGGCGGTTGGTTCAAAAGTGGGTAAAGCGGCGCGATTGGCCCGCCAGTTCGGCCATGCTCTCCGCGCCGTCCGCCTCGATGATGCCGCGAAAATGACCGATTCCGCGGCAAAGCGCGTCGAGAAGCTCGGTGATTATGTGAAGGAGGCAGACGTGAGCAAGGTACTTGAAGATGCCGAGGAAGTGGCGCGAGAACATCAGGCGCTCTTTGCCGGCGGACTGTTTCTGGTCGGCCTTGCGCTCGCCCGGTTTCTTAAAGCGAGCAGAGAATCGGAACGTTCTGGAAGAAAAAGTCGTCGCTAGGGTTTCGATTGGATAGAGCAAAGAAAAGTACCTTTGGTCTTTTGGAGGACCAGGACATGCCATCACGTACTACCAAGAATTCATCGAACGGCCGGGGCGGGCATGGCAAATCACGAACTGGGAAGCAGGGAAAACGGAAGATGCGCGGTGGCTCAGGATCCGGTCGCTCAAAATCATCATCGCCGGAAGCAAGTGAGCGGGAGCAGCAATCTGCCGGTCGTGAAGATTCCAAATCCGGACTGCTTAAGACGGCGCGCGAGCATCCGATTGCCAGCGCTGTAACTGGCGTCGGAGCTGGCCTTCTGCTGGTCGAAGGTGCCCGTCGTGCGATTTCATCGTGGACTTCTTCGCAGAATTCTAATGGCAATGGCATGCGCGACAATCGAGAGGACGAGGAAGGGCAAGAGGACGAGCGTGAACAAGGTCGGTCTATGAGCCGCCAGTCCAAGGGTCAAATGGACGAATCGGATGAATCGGAGGATGAGGAAAACAACGAAGGTATCGGCGAAAAGTTGCATGAAGTTGGTGAGCGCGTAAGCAAAACGACTCGCCAGGCGATTTCGTCACTGCGCAGCGGCGCATCGACCTTAGGACATCAGGCTCAATCTGCGTTGGAGCAGGGGCGCGAAATTGGAACCGAATTTTGGGAGGACCATCCGCTCATGATCGGCGCCATCGCATTGGCGGCTGGTGTCGCCCTGGGAATGCTCCTGCCTTCGACCGAAACTGAAGATCAGTGGATCGGAAAACTGTCGGACAAAACGGCAGGCCGCGCCAAAAAGGCGATGGGAGAGGTCTTTGAGCAGGGCAAGGAAATGTTCGGCCGCGCCGTCACCGAAGGTATGGATACCCTTGCTCGCGAGGCCGAGCGTGAAGGCCTGACGCCGGCGCGACTTCAGAGAAAGTTTAAGCGGCTGGGCGCGCATGTGCGCGATGCGGTCAGCGAAGCCGTGCAATAAACCACTTATTATGTTTCCTCTTGCAGGAAAGAAATTTCCCAGCAGCAGCGATGAGCTCGCCGCATCGATACACGATGCGCTGGCGAGCGTATTGAGCCTGCCGAACAACAGCTCCACCGTCGCCGCCAAAGGCGACCGCTTTCCCCATATTTCGACATTAAAAGTCACTCTCGATGGCGCATCGGTGATCGGCAAGAATCCGCCGCCCAAACCCATTCCATCCGGGAAACGCCAGCCGGGCATCGAAGTCGAGCGGCTCGACGTTTCCGCGCAGCCGATCAAGTACGAGAAGAGCAAGCTGGATCTGACCATCAAAGCAAGCGGCGTAAGTTTTGACTTTGGCCGCGACAAAAAAGGCAATCCGCTCCTGGTCCTCACCGACGCTCGCAATGGGCAGGTTGACGCGCAGATCAGCAAAAAGGACATCCAGGCCCTTCTTTTGGCGGCGGCGCAGGAGGTGGGGGAGCAGCAGAAGGTGAAGATTCAGGACCTGCAGCTCACTCTTGCCCAGGAGGGCGCACGCTCGATAGCGGCTGATGTCAAAGTCACGGCGAAGAAAATGCTCGTCAGCAGCACGCTGGATCTTCATGGGGAATTGGAAATCGATGACGAGCTCAATGCAACCGTGCGCAACTTGCAGGCCAGCGGCGAAGGCGTGATCGCAATGATGGTTTCAAAGGTCGTGCAATCGAAGCTTAAGCCATACGAGGGGAAAACGTTTCCGTTGGTAACCTTCTCACTCGGGGACATCACCCTGCGGGATCTGAAGATCAACGTGAAAAAGGATGTGCAGGTAAGCGCCAAATTTGGCAGCGAGTAAGACCGGCTAAAGCTCCAGGTCTACAAAAGAGTAGGGCGGCAGCGGGCCGACACAGTCGAACTGAATGCGATCTGCTTGACCCTTCTGAAGCTGCGCCAGGATCCGATCAAATTCCGGAAGGTCCTTTCGATCGACCAGCAGCGAGGCGTTCAGGAGCATGAGTTCATTCGATGCTTTTCCCACTCGAACGCCGCGCAGCAGCGGCTTCAAGGCGTGCAGCACTCGATTCGCATCGATGTGCTGCTTGTCTTCAATCGCCTGAGCGACCCGCTGTCCCAGGTTGATCCGCGCCTGATATGACTTGGTCCGGCTTGCGCCGCTGGCAACAAGCCGGGGATTCTCCGCCACCACTTCCTGGAGCACCCGCCCTTCGACATAGCTCGCACGCAACGTCAGCTCGACGGCTCCATCGAGTTGTTCCAGCAGCTTCTTAAATCGCGGGTAGTGCGGTTCCAGCAGCCGGGAGATCACCAGTTGATCCGTGGGAAGAATCATCCCGAATCGAAACGGCAGGATCGACTCCCGCGTCACAATCTCATTGAGCACCGCGGCGTGCGCCTTCATATCCCGCCGAAGATTGCGCGGCGATTCCACTCCAGCATCTTCATCGATATGGCTAACCAGCGCCGAGATCGACCGATGTCGGATAAAATCCACGTGCGATGGTGGATCGCCGACACCCGCTGGCAGCCGAGTATACGAACGGTCAGCGGACCATCGCGCTATGCCATAAACGTAGGTACCCATCGAAAGGTGCGACTCAAGATTCATCCACTCTTATCTTCGATGTGCCGAGCCATTTCGGGGGCGATCATTCCTGCCATTTCCCTGGCGGTGGCGCCCGCCTTCACGGCGTTGCTCTGGCTGACCGGACTCGTCTTCGTCTCCCTCATCCTTATTTTCAGGAGATTCTTCGCCGGATAGGCGTTCCATAATTCGGCCAACGCCTTTTTTCAGGACATTTCGTACACCATGTGCCAATTTTTCGCCGACGCCTTCTTCATTTTCTTCGCCTTCATCCTCGCCTTGATCCTCGTCTCCTTTGCCGCTCAATGCCTTTCCAACTTTTTCGGCGCCTTTCTTAAGGGCGTGGCCTTTCATTCCGCCTCCGACCATCTCCGGCAGTTTTTTCGATCTTTCCGGATTGAACATGTGCAGGCGTTCTACGCCCTCAGCGTAGCGCAAATAGGTGTCGACACTTGCAATGACCACGCGCAGATCGACGGTCAACAGTTCAATTCCGACTAGGGAAACGCGCACGAAGGCATCGATCACAATGCCTTTATCGAGGATCAAATCCAAGACGTCATACAACCCGGATGAGGTTGGTGGCCGGCGAACCTGGTTGTCCATCCCCCGCGATTGGCGTCGCGCCAGCGGATCACTTTGGTACATTGGCTCGCGGCGCATCAGCACATCACTTGAAAGCTCGTCGGCGACCGCATGTCCATGGTCAAGTGCCATATTCAACTCCTTTTTGATTGGCAGGCTGGACGCGTGCCAATGGTTGAGGCTTCGCAACTTTGGTGCCTCGGAGCGCCTTATCGTCACTTTAAATATGCAGCCCCATGAAAATGTTTCCGAGCGTTCGACGCCGGGGAGATGCGCGCTGGCGGCATGATCCTTGCACGAATGGCTCTCCGCGTCGCGTTCTTTCAAGGATGGTTCTCAACCGGATCATGACTGCCATGGCCAAGACACAATCCAAATCGAAGAGTAATTCATCACACTCTGGCTCGCACCGGGCACGGCCGCATTCGTCGCAGCAACAGCATCGCTCGAAGCGGCAAGAGCAACCGCAGTCGAGCAATCCGATCGAAAGGGAAGCTGCAGCCGCGCTGAAGCGTCTTCAGTCGATCGATCCCGGGCTTAAACAATTACTTGCCGAAGCCTACGGATACGTGGTTTTCCCCAAAGTTGGCAAGGCCGCTTTGGTGATTGGTGGCGCCTATGGCCGAGGCGCGGTGTTTGAACGTGGCAAGCTGATCGGTTTTGCGACGATTGGCCAAACGACGATCGGCGTGCAAATTGGTGGCGACACCTTCACCGAGTTGCTGGTCTTCGAGAACAAGGATGCATTGGAACGATTCAAGCGTGGCCGGCTCACTTTTGCCGCGAGTGCTTCGGCCGTCCTGGTTAAAGCCGGCGCGGCGGCGACCGCGGACTATGAGAAGGGTGTCAGCGCCTTCGCCTATGCCGACGGCGGAATGCTTTTAGAGGCTGCGATCGGTGGCCAAAAGCTGCGCTTCAAACCGGTCTCTCCCGAGGATAAACAAGGCCAGCAAGGTAAAGCGAGCCGCGGATCATCCGAAGAAGAATCGCAGGGGTCGGAAGGAGAAGACTCCGACGAGGGGCGGCAGGACGAGCAAGGATCCGAAGGCGGCGGCGCTATGCAAATGATCAAGCGCCATCCGTGGGCGAGCGGATTGGTCGGTATCGCTGCATTGGCAGGGGCCGCGTATTTCGCGGCCCGGGCCATTCCGAGCGATTGGTGGAAAGACGAAGATTCCGAAAACGATCGCGCGGAAGATAGCGATGAGTCAGACTCCGATGAAGAAGATTCGGAGGAAGACGACCAGGCGGAAGATTCGTACGACGATGAGGGCCAGGAGGAGGACGATCAGGGCGAAGACTCCGGCGAGGGCGAGGAAGCCGAAGGCGACTACGACGATGAAGCCGAAGGCCGCCGGCAAGATGAGGATGAAGAAGACGAAGAGTCTGGCGACCCGGATCGTGGCAAGAGCCGCCGGCGCGACAAGGAATCCTCTCGGCAGCGCCATTCATGGTGACCGAAAAGCTATGCGTTCATCATCGCGAGGTTAGACCGCGCTTATTTCTCCGCCGCGATGTAGGCGAAAAGATCGCGCAGTTGCTGGTCGGTCAATGTATCCAGCAGGTGCTCGGGCATTCTTGAAACCGGTGACGCATCGAGCTTGAAGATTTGCGAGCGGGGAACGGTAACGCGGGCGGTGCCATCTTCGATCGTGACCGATTGCGGATTCGATTCGATCAAGGGCCCGTTGAGCACCCGGCGATCAGTCGTGCGCAGGATGTACATCGCATATTCGGGGCGGATGGAGGCGCTGGGATCAACGATGTTGGGGACAAGGAAATTGAGATCCTTCCGATCATAAGCAGTGAGATTCGGACCGATGCGCCCACCCTGGCCGCGCAGCGTATGGCAGGTGGCGCAGAGCTGGAGAAAGATGGGCTGGCCACTACGGGCATCGCCGCTGCCGGAGTGCAGCACTTCCATCACGTGGGCCATCATCTGCTGCTTTTCCTGCGATGTCGCGGGCTGCACGGCGCCCCACAGCTTCTTCACGCGCGTATCGAGTTGTGTGTCATTGTGCAGCATGATCTGGCGGATTTGGTCAATCGAAACATCCTGGCGGGCGACGTGGTTTGATTCCACCGCATCGAGCAAGGCCGACGCCGAAGATTTTCTCCCGGACAGCAGGCTCCGCGCCCGATCGCGCAGATCAGCTGACATGCCTGGATATTGACCTAATACGACATTTGCAATTCTTGCATCATCGTAAGATTGCAGCGCAACGAGAGCTGCCAGCCGAACCGCTTTCGGCTGCTTTTGATCGACCAGATCGAGCAAGACCGGCTCATCGGACGGGTTGCCAAGCTGGCCAAGAATCTCAACGATCGCAGCGCGATCGGGCGCAGAGGCCGTGCTGCTCGCGGCCAGTCGTACTGCTTCACCCTCGGCTTCGTGATCTCCCAGCCGCAGCGCGAGGCGCACGAGCGTGACTGATCGTGGCGTCTTCTCCCAAAGCTTTGCAAGAGGGGCTCGCAACGCGGGCGGTACTTGCGGCAGGGGCGTGCCATGCAGGCCCAGCTCCATTCCCGCCACCAGCCGGTCAGTCTGTTCCTCACCCGGCGAGCGCTCCAGCAGCCGGGCGCAGGTCATGAAATTGTCTTCTGTCCGCTCAGCGGTATAGCGCCGGCCAACCCGCTCAAGGATCACCTGTTTCACGATCGGCGATTGCCAGATTTTCGGATCGGTGAAGATTTCAACCACCCGATCACGCCCGCCGGTTGCCTTGTCCTCGATGGCCCACCAAAGCAGCAGCGGAACGTACCGATCGCTGACATCCTCTGAACGCATCAGAAGCTGTTGGACGATCGGCATTGCCTGATCAGCGGGAAGCCTCCGCGCAGAACAGGCAACCTGCATCCGCACCGTCACCTGCGGCTCCGAGCGCGCCAGTTCAACCAGCTTTTGCTGAATCGAAGCCGACACATTCTTCTCATCACACAGCAATCGCACCGTCCAGGAGCGCACGTCTGGATTGACGTGATTCAAGGTCTGCAGCGCAAACGCATCGTCGAATCCGCCGCTCACATACAGCGCCCAAAGTGATTGCAGCGCCAGCCGGCCATCTTTCTCGATCACCTGTTTTCGAAGACGGGGAATGACCGATGCATCGCGTCGATCGGCCAGGATTCGCCGAGCCGTGCGGGCGTACCAGTCATTGGGATTGTCCAGCAGGTCGACCAATTGATCGCTGCTCAGCTTCGCCAGATCGAAAGGCTTATAGAACGGCAGCCCCTTTGGCGCAAGCCGATAGACGCGCCCCGTATCCTTGTCCCAATCATCGACGGCGATGACATGATTCGCGCGGATGTCATACCAGTCGGCGATGTAGATCGCGCCATCCGGGCCGGTGCGAAGATCGACGGGTCGGAAACGTGGATCGGAAGAGGTGACCAGATCGCCCGCATACTTGGTGTGGAAAGAGGAGCCCTCAGGCGTCATCGTGTTCCACTCGATGCGATTATCGAGCAGGCGTGGCGTGATCCATGTGCCGTTGAATTCTTTGGGGAACGCGCCGCCCTGATAGATCAGACCAAGCTGCGTGACGTGCCCGCCGCGCCACCCGGAGTGGGGGACATGGTCGAAGTAGCCGAAGGCGTATGGGTTGTGCAGCTCGCCGTGCTTTCCAAAGTTCTTGAGGTAATAGCCACCCTGCACGTAGTGGAACATCACGTAATAGGAATTGTTAGTGCCGGTGAAGAGACTACCATGTGCATCCCAATCGAGGCCAAAGGTATTGCCGCCGCCTTCGCTGAACACTTCGAAGGCTTTGGTGCGCGGGTTGTATCGCCAGGCGGCCTGCTGAAACTCGTGTCCTTCGATGTCGGCGGTGTTCGTGCTCCCCTGACATCCATACAACCAGCCGTCCGGCCCCCAAATCAGGTGGTTCACCACCGCATGGGCATCTTCCATTCCGAAGCCGCTGAGCATCACCTGCGGCGGGCCGTCCGGCACATCGTCACCATTCTTGTCCGGATAAAACAGCAGATAAGGCGTCTGCGCAACCCAGACGCCGCCATAGCCGATCTCCATCGCACTGGCCAGATTCAGGCCCGAAATAAAATCCTTGGCTCGATCAAAATGCCCGTCGTCCTTCGAGCTTTCCAGAATCGTGATTCGGTCGGCTCCCTTGGGCCCCTTCGGAGGCGGCTCGGGAACGCGGTCATAAGTCGTTCGAAGATATTGATCCTGACTGACGATCTTCAGGCCCGCTGGGTACGGATACTGCAAGTACTGCACGACCCACAGCCTGCCGCGCTGATCGAACATAATATTGACCGGCTGTCGCGCGTTGGGCTCGGAAGCCGCAAGGGTGATTTCGAAGCCCGGAGCGGGATGCAGCGCCTTGACCGCCTGCTCAGGCGGAAGCCCAGCGGCGGGGGCGCGAAGTGATAGCGCCGTGATCAAGACGAAAGTTTGAAATACAGCCATCCGAATCTGTTTCATTCCAGTCTCAGGTAAAGCACCACCAGTAAACACCAACGAGCTCGAGGAAGGGCCGGAAGATTGTACAAAAAGCTGTTGGTTTGTCTGGCTGGAACGCTTGTGGAATCTTGTGAAAAAGCGCCTTCTGGCTCGAGCGCCAAAACCCATTCCCGGTCGATCATGCTGGCTTGGCCGTGCAGATGGCATAAACTAATTGAGTAAAAATGAACACGCGTGCCGCCGCACTGACCGATCTTGATCTCGAATCGTTGCCAGCCTTGCTGAAAAGCCATGGCTGCCCGCCCTCGCATGCGCGCGCTCTATTCAGAAACTTCTATGACAGCAATGGAACGCTCGATTGGCAGGCAATTGAAGTTGGCGCGCGTGTTCAGCGGCTATTCGATGGCGAAATCTCCCAACGCCAGTCAACCATCCTGCGAAGTCACACAAGCGGCGACGGCACGACAAAACTCCTGATCGGCATGACAAACGGCGGAGCGGTGGAATCGGTGCTGATGCCATCTCATCGCCCGGACCGGGCGGCGGGATGTGTCTCTTCGCAGATTGGCTGTGCGATGGGCTGCGACTTTTGCGCCAGCACTAAAAATGGCTTCGAGCGAAATCTTTCCGCCGGCGAAATCGTCGAGCAATTCCTCCATCTTCGAGCTACAGCCGCTTCGATGGGTCGCAGACTCACATCGCTGGTGTTTATGGGTATGGGCGAGCCAATGTTGAATCTGCCGGAGGTGATCGCGGCGATTCGTCGCATCGCCCACGGCCAGATGGGCTCGCTGGGCTGGCGGCAGATCACGGTTTCCACCGTCGGCATTGTCCCGGGAATCGATGGGTTGGCCGACGCGAATTTGAATGTACATCTGGCTCTATCTCTGCATGCTCCGGATGACGAAACCCGCGCGAAGCTCGTGCCGATGAATCGGCGATATCCTGTCGCGCAGATCATGGAGGCAGCGCGTCGCTTTCAGGAGCGGACCGGTCGCATCTGCACGATTGAGTATTGCCTGATTGGGGATGTGAACGACACAGAAGATCACGCGCACCGATTATCCGCGCTGATGTCAGGCTTCCGCGCGCATGTGAATGTCATTCCCTATAACCCGATTGGCCTCGGATTGAGCGGGCGCGAATATCGCCGGCCGAGCTATGAACGCGTGATCGGATTCGTAAATCTTCTGCGCGACCAGGGAGTCGTCGCACACGTTCGCGCGACGCGCGGCGATGACGTGAATGCTGCCTGCGGACAGCTTCGACAGGCCCAATTGACCGAGCAATCCGCGCACAACGAATCGATCCTCGTACCGGTACAAGTCAAGTAGCTTCCCGAAATCTAAAAAAGGTCTGAAGTTTATGCGGATTGCGCCTTTGAAAGCCCTGCGCGGCGGTTTGGTTGCCGCGTCGATTGTTGCACTCACTTTCGCATCGGTCGGACTTGCGCAGGATCGCCCCACGACGCGACCAACAACACGTGCGACTTCTCGTCGCGCGCGAAGAGCGACCACCCGCCGGTCCACCCAGCCCACCGATCAGGTAGAACTCGCGCCGACGACTCAACCAATCCCAGGCAAGCTTTATCTTTCCACCTGGGCGCCGCGCGGATTCCTGAAAAACCCCGTCGCGTTGTCTTTCGATCGGCAGGGACGCGCTTACGTGGCCGAGACCCAGCGGCGCGAGGGTGGCGAATTCCAAACCCGCACCGACCCGGCCAATCGCGTTTTGCCCGACCATACGTTTCAAAGCGTTGCCGACCGCGTGCTTTGGGCAGGCGATGGCGACCCATCCTGGGGCGAGCAAATTGGCGGCAAGAAAGAAACGATCCACATCCTTGAAGATTCCAAAGGAGCGGGCAAAGCCGACAAAGCCAGCATCTATTACGAAGGCTTTAATCGCAACCAATGCGATATCCTCGCCGGCGTGTTGTGGAACGAGGGAAACGTCTACGCCACCATCGCGCCCAATCTCTGGCTGCTTCAGGACCCGAGCCACGATGGCCATGCAACGCAGGTTCGGTCGCTGAGCTTCGGCTACGGCGTTCATATGAGCTACAGCGGCCACAACATGCATGGCCTTTGCGTCGGGCCGGATGGGAAGATCTATTTTTCGATTGGTGACAAAGCGCTGAACGTCACGACGGCCGAGGGGAAGCATCTGATGTATCCCTACTGCGGGTCGATCCTGCGCTGCAATCCAGACGGAAGTGATCTGGAAGAATTCGCCTACGGTCTTCGCAATGTGCAGGAATTCGCCTTCGATCGATATGGAAACCTCATCGGCACCGATAACGACGGCGATTATCCCGGTGAACGCGAACGGCTGGTCTATGTGACGCAGGACAGCGATTCGGGCTGGCGCTACAACTGGCAATATCGCTCGAAGAATTTCGATATTCTCGTGCCACTCGCAGAGCGCAAGACACACTACAACCCCTGGCTCCAGGAAAAGCTTTGGGTTCCATTTTTTGCGACGCAGCCGGCCTACATCACGCCGCCGCTGGCCAATTACACAGATGGGCCGTGCGGGCTGAAGTATGCCACTGAAGGTTCGCTGAACGACAAATATCGCGGCTACTTCTTCGTCACCGAATTTCCCAAAGCGACGATCCGCGCTTTCAAGGTTCAACCCAAAGGCGCGGAATTTGCCATGGTGGATGACCAGGTCGTCAGCAAGGGCACACAGTGCACGGGGCTGGCGCTGGGTCCCGATGGCGCGATCTACGGCTGCGAATGGGGCCACAGCGGCTTCAAACTCGGAAACGTCGGAAGCGTGGTCAAGCTTGATGATTCCTTCGCGGCAAAGACGCCGTTGCGCATCAAGACACACGAGCTACTTCGCGAGGGGCCTTATAAGCTCAGCATGCAGAATCTACTTGCCGAGCTGAATAACGTGGACATGCGCGTGCGCCTCGATGCGCAGTTCGAATTGGTTCGTCGCGGCGCGCTAGAGTTGCTCAAGCGGGTCGCTTTCGACGCGAAACAGCCGCAGATGGCGCGGGTTCATGCCCTCTGGGGTATCGGGCAGTTCGCGTCCAACAAGACGATGGACAAGGCAGACGCGGTTGCGGTGGGGAATAAGCTGCTGGCGCAATGCGCCGATCCTGATCCGGAGATTCGCACGCAGACGGTGAAACTTCTGAGCGATCTGGCGCGCACATTCGGCCAGTTCGTCGGCGATGAGCCGGTGATTAAGTTGCTGGAAGACTCGAGTCCGCGCGTGCGATTCTTCGCTGCCGCCGCGCTCGGGCAATTCAAAGACCCGGCTGCCATCGCGCCGCTGATTCACATGGCCGCCGAGAATCGGCCGGTTGATCCGTACATCCGCCAAGCTGCGATTCTCGGATTGACCGGCATCGGAAATGTCGATGCGTTGCTGGCGCTCGCGAATCATCCGCTGCCATCGGTCCGGCAGGTCGCGGTCGTCGCGCTGCGCCGGCTCAAAAATCCCGGCGTGGCGGTATTCCTGCGCGATCGCGACGAATGGGTCGCCACCGAAGCAGCCCGCGCGATTCATGATGATTACTCGATCCCAGCCGCGCTACCGGCTCTCGCTCGTGCCGCCGACCGCGAGGACATCAACAACCCGGCTTTCATGCGTCGCGCTCTCAATGCTAACCTTCGCGTCGGCGGCGCGGAGCAGGTCGATCGACTCGTTCGCTTCGCAAATGACGAGCATCGGCCCACCGATTTGCGGGTCGAGGCGATCGATATCCTGGCTTCATGGGAACATCCGACGCCTTTTGATCGCGTGGAAGGATGGTATCGGGTTTGGCCACAGCGGAGCGGGATTGCGGTTCACGATGCCATCGAGCATGTGCTTCCCAGCCTGCTGGCCAGCCCAAGCTCGCAAGTAGCCGATGCGACAACGCGTTTGATCGATGCGCTCAACATCAAGACCAACGATGCGATCTTTGCCGGCTGGGTGCGGGATGCGGAAAAGCCAGTCGGCTCGCGTGTGTCGGCGATGGAATTGCTGGCCAAGCGAAAATACAGCGATCTGTCCGATCTCGTGGATAAGTCGCTTACGGACGATAGCCCGGCGATGCGGGCCGAGGCGCTGCGGGTTATGGCCCGGCTTCATCCCGATAGCGCGATGACCAAAATCAAGCAGGTGCTCGGCGATGGCACCCTTCGTGAAAAGCAGTCGGCCGTTCGCTTGCTCGCGACGATGAAGTCGCAAGATGCCAACGCGATGCTGAACCAATGGATGGACCAGATGCTCGACGGCCAGGTTCCCGCTGACCTTCAACTCGATCTGCTCGAATCGACGCAGGCGGCCAATGATGAAGACTTGAACAAGAAGCTGGAGACGTACGACCATTCACTTTCAAAATCGGATCCGCTCGCGCCCTATGCTCCATGTCTTGCCGGCGGCGATGCCGAGAATGGTAAGACGATTTTCATGACCCATGCCGAGGCAGCCTGCGTCCGCTGCCACAGCGTGGACGGATCAGGCAGCACCGTTGGCCCTAACCTCGCTGGCATCGGCGCCAATCCTGAAAAACCCAAGCGCTACATCCTCGAGTCCATGATCGACCCCAACGCCTACGTCGTCCCCGGCTACGGCGCTGCCGGTATCAAGCTCAAAGACGGCACCGAGTTATCCGGCATCGTGAAGTCGGAAGACGATACCACCGTCCACCTGATGGACCTAGACGGCCAGGCCAGCACCATCAAGAAAGCCGACATCGTCTCCCGCACGCCACCCGTCTCGGTAATGCCAGCGATGGGGGCGATCCTGAGCAAATCGGAAATTCGTGATGTGATTGCATATGTGTCCTCCTTGAAAAAAGGTGGTGCGCAGAGCCGGCCATAAGCATTCCCGGGCGGCACAAGGTTGGCGTGCAGAAGCGACGTTTCGTGGAGCTCTTTCAATCGGGAACTTCTACACAAATTATACGGTTCGCGGCGTGTCTCAGGCCGAGGTGGCGGCGGCCATGGCCGGCCGAAGCGCCGTGATCGCGCCGCCGTCAAAGGGCGCGATCGTTATTTTCGACTGCGCATCGGAACAGAAAGAATCGGCGGCCAGTGAGCTGGCGGCCAAGCTCTCGAATGTTCTCAAGCAGCCCGTCCTTGCGGTGATGAACCACGATGACGACATTCTGTGGTATCAACTCTTTTCGGCGGGAAAGCTGCTCGATCAATACAACTCATGTCCTGACTATTTCGACTATATGGGTGAAGGCGAAATGGCTGGCCCAAAGGGCGGTAATGCGCGCGTTTTGTGCGAAGCCTTTGGATGCGAGCACGTCGATTACGTCGAGCAGATTCTACGCAAACCCGGCCTTCACGCCGATGGATACCCGTTCGCTTTCCAGCGGCATGCCGATCTGCTTGAGGCTCTCGATCTGCCGAGCTTCGCGGCCGGAACCTCGTTTGAAAGCTTTCGCCACCAGGGAAGCATCGAAGGTCTCCCGACGGGCGAAATCGTGCGGACATAGGGCCGCCGACTCCTCAGATCGCATACAGAAACAGACTTGCCGTCGCTCCATATGTATGCTGGTAAGGAACGAGAGGTATCAATGCATTTCACAATCTGTCGGAAACCCGGCGCTGCTGCGATTTCACTGGATGAATGGACGGCCTTTATCTCCTCTTCGGCAATGCTCAAGCCTGCGCCATCGAAGCAGGGGATCAATCCATTCACGAAAAAGCCGACCCTGTTTCATCCAGCCCCTGGCTCGGCGTATTTTGATGGGACGGGCGGGCGTTGTTCGCTCGGATTCAACGCAGGCACGATCTCCGGTGATTGCAGCGACGAGGATTTTGGCGCTGTTACCGAGCTGGCCGATGCACTTCATGCAGTAGTAGAAAAAGATGAAGGAGAGGACGAAACCGCCGGGGAGGAATAAACAGCCTTCGAATTCATCAAAATCCGCAGTCTAATTTCGTTTTCAGCGCAACTCGCCGGGGAGCTTTGGATGCGTCTCCAAATAATCGCAATATTACTCGTCACCTTGATGCTCACCGGCTGTGGAAAATCGGACGGCGATTCAGTTACTCCTCAACAAGCCGCTCAGCTCGAACAGCTGCGGCAGGCAACAATTGCTGGAATTGAAAAGAACTTACACCGACCGCTGTCAGAGGATGAAAAGAACTGCGTTGTCACCAAACTGGACCATGGCAGGCTTCGTGGTTACATCAAACCGCCGCTCAGCCATACGCTGGAAAGAATGAATCCAGTGACGAGGCCCTCGAATGCCGATCAAACACAGATATTGCCGCGCGATAAACACGAATAGCCGTACCGCGGATCAGCGGCGCGAGATCGTTTCGTGACGTGCCACTCTATTCATCTCGCTATCGATTAAGCTGCAATTCTCCTGTGCCAGGCAAACCTTCCGCCAAGCTCGCACAATTCGGTGCACGTCTAAATGACTGATGCAGCAATATTTTGATTGACGGAACCGCGAAACTGCATTTAGGATAATTGCTTGCCAAATGCGCCACTGCTGGCGCGATCATCATGTCGGGGTGGGCGAACCTGGAGGTGTTTAATGAGAAGGACGGATCGATTCTCTCGGATCATGTTGTGCGGTCTTGTGGTGTTGGCATTCGGCGGCGTGGCGCTGGGGGAGGATGGGCCGAGCATCGCTAAAGATTCGGTGGTGGTGCAGGCGGCACACATCAGCGGCAGTGAGGACGCGCCGAAGGAAAAGCAGCTTCAGTGGAAGCCCCAGATCGCGTTCAACGTCAACGGCCCCATTGCCGACGGCAGCCAGGTATGGGTTGAGTTCAGCTATCCGGGGCACAAGGAGTTTTCCAAGTTCAACTGCCAGACCAACGCGGTACCGGCAGGCGAAATGTTAAAAGTCGAAGAGTGCCTGGGCCCCGACAAGTTCACGACCGATTACACGGGACCCGTCGACTTTTCGATTCATCTGAAAAACGAGTTGCAAGGCGGGGATAAAGTTTTGTTTACCGGCAAGGCGACCGTCGCAAAGTTCGTCGGACCGGCCGGCCCGCAGTATCCCGAATTCTACGTTGACGAAGATTGGCGTATCCCGATCGGATTCTTGTCCTATGAATACGATGACGGACATCGCGGATCCTACTTCACGGTGAAGTTCTGGTATCGGGGCAACCCCGCATCGGTGAACGCGCACCTTTTCTATAAGGGCAAGGACCTCGCCAAGAGTTCTGTGGCCGGCAACGAAGGCTCCGACTGGAAGCCCAACACCAAGCAGTGGGGATTTGCCAATCTATCCTTCCTCGGCATCTACAAGGACGATCCGGGTGACGACGGCTACGCCCCGAAATTCGCCATTTCGAAAAACCCGGGCGACTATGAAGTGAAAGTCCTGATCAACGGACAGCTCGCCCGCTCGATCAAGTTCACCGTCAAGCCCGACGGCAGCTTCGACAACGGCAGCGCCGACGCCAACAAACTCGGAAGCAAGAAGACGATCGTGCCGGTCCAGGTGATCGGCAATCAGACCACGGGTTGGGATCAACAGGCGTGGAAGACCGGCGCCTTCTATGGCAATCCCCCCAAAGGATTCACCGCCGTCGCGCCGGCAGCAGGGTGAGGAGGGCCGAAATAAAAGCGGCAAAGGTGGAAATCGCAAAGCGGCCGGAAATGTTCAAAAACTGCCTTTAGTTTCGTCCAAGCCATGTCTTGCCAGGAAATCGTGCGCTTCAAGCACCTCGGTGCCCGGAAGCCGGCTGCGAAAACGCTTCGCGGCATCGCCCCGCCCGCGCGGCAACGACAAGAGATCCTTATCAGCACTCACGATGTGCGTTGCCTTCAGTTCGATCGCCAACTCGATGAATTTCGCATCCAGCGGATCGCGTCGATATTGGAAACGGACTGTTGGCATTCGGACATATTCGCCAATGAACAGAAGGCGTTGAATCAAGAACGCGATCTTCTCGGCTGTAATTGCGGGAAATCTTTCCAGAAGGTGCGGGCGGGAAAGCACCGCCCGGTATTCGTCGAGAACGGGTTTGCTCAGTAGCGGAATGATGGCGCGGTCCTCGGCCGCGCGTCGGACCTTGGCGGCCGCGGACATTTCCGAGAGGATGCCTCGCAGCAGAGTATTCGTGTCGATCACGACGCGGAGGGGCTGATCGCTCAACGCTTCTTTCTCCGGGTCACCTTTGTTGGCTGCTGGTGCCGTGCGGCATCGATGAGTCGATCGAGTTCCGTCTCCGACATGCCGCTTTCGCGGAACTGCTTCTGGGCCGGGGCGAAAACTTCATCAATCGTTTTTTGTCGCGCCATCTCTCCAATCGACATCTGTGTTTCGATAATCTCCTTGATGTAGCCTTCGACGGTTACACCGTAAGCCTTAGCTTGAGACTTCAGTGAGGCGATGGTCTGGGGTCGCAGTCCCGATATGTGGATTGACGCGGTGCTCATAGCTCTCCCGGCCTTGTTACAACATTATAGCAGCATTAGGAAACGAGCCGCTCCAGCCTGATAAATTCCTGAACCACCAGCGGCATCGGCCAGCCATCCGGCAGCGTCATGTTCGCTGACAGCATTCGATGCCCCGATGCACCGCAGCCGGTCGGATATTTCACGCACCATTGTCGATCCGGCGATTGAACCAAAAGGCGCTCGGCATCCTCCAGCGAATCAAAAAGAAATGTCTGTGGCGTCGAAACTCCGTGATCCACAAAAGCCTTCGCCAGCAACCGCTTGTCCGCGGCCATCCGCATCGCCGCGAAGGGAACAAAGCTGTTGCATTGAGAGGCCGCGCTGTCATCCGCGAGCAGAAGATAGTTATACGCCCGCGGAGCTTGCGAAACCTCCACCCACAGCGCGTCGCTCAACTGCCGCGCCAGCGGCTCAAACGCCCACGCTCCACCGCCGGAGTTGAGGATGCAGCAATCGCTGAGGGTCATTAGTGTTTCAACCTGACGCCATTCGTCGCGATTGGCATTTAGTCTCTGGGTTCGAACTTGTCGCGGACGGGCACATTGAGCATCTTCGCGATGTCTTGAATTGTTGGCACGCCTTTACGCTTGCGCGATGCCGGTTCGAACACGACATGATTCGTGTCGTCAACAATGCGGACTCGAAAGCCGGTAAAGGTTTCTGATTCACAAAGAGCCTTTAGGTCTTCCAGAGATTCAGATGTGTGATTTGTGTTCATGAAGCCGTTCGCTTCGGGATAGAACGTTTGGATTCGGAATGGCATGCGATTAAGACTACTTCGTCGACTTGAGGTCGGTCAAACAAAGATCGACGTTCTAAATGATCGCCAACGTGATCTAGTCCGCCAGCGCCAGGTATGACCAGCCCTCGCAGCCACCCAGTATTCATTGGAAGAATTGGCCTCTTGGCGGCACATTGTGACGGCTGTAAATCTTGGCTGCCTATCGGAGAATGGTTATTGCCGCACGGGATGGACGAATTATGCAGGAAGATTCCCTCCTCATCGGGAATGTCGAATCAAGCCTGGCAGGAGCGACAACATGAAATCAGAAAATCGGGGATCCGGCCTGGTTGCAGCATCAATTTGCATTGTCACCGCTATAGTCACGTTGCTCGGGGCATTGTGGGACATCAGGCCAAACCAACCAGCATTTCCAGCGGCATTGTGCTTGAGCCTTCTTATGTTCTTGATGGGCCTGGGATTTGCGCTGGCGGCGTTTGGCATCATCCCGATGAGCAGGGGAGGTCGAGATAAAAAATGACATGTACGCAAGCCACACCGCTCACTGGACGCATGCTCCAAGTCTGGCCTTAGCGCGAATAGCTCGATGTCGTACCACGAAGCGATCGGGTAAAATCGTGGGAGAGATATGGGATATCCAGCGATTGACTTCTATGTACTTCCGTCATTGCTTCCGATCTGGTGGAAGCCGCTTGTGGAGAGCGGCTTTGTGGTGGAACTCTTCGATGCTGCCAAATCTCAGTTCATTGATCCACAGCAAAAGCCTGGCCATGAACTTGAGTTTGAGTCACGAGTGATTGGCTACGGTGCGGATCAACTTGTTGGCGCGCCAGATCAGCGGCGCAGCGATCTGCCGACGATCACGATTTACGGATCCTCTCGCGGCTGGTATCGACTCTCGTCGGCCTTAGTGGCGATAGGCATGCGCCTGCTATCAACGCAATACAGCCTTGGGTTTCACGCGATTTGGGCTTTGCCGGGCCGCGGGGAGGGAGCGGAAAGCGTCAGACTGATCGATGAACTAGTGCCCGCATTGTGCGCCGCTCATGGAGCGAAGGAGACGGCAACGAGCGCGACCAGCGGTCAAACTAATGACCCATTTCCAAGTCGCCTGATCCGTCAAGGCAGCGATCGAATTGAGTTATGGTCAGGGGTGACGGTAGGGACGGATGTCGTCGGGCGAGGAGTTTTCATCGCCATACGAAAACGTGGACTCCGGCAACGGCTGCTGAAGGACTGCCTTCCAACGATCCACAACTGGATCGCAGCGAACCAAGGGCATCGAATTGAGACGACATTAACCAGTGCTGTTTGTTGAATGAGTTTGGTCGCGCCAGCGATCGCGTCACACTTTATTCATTGCCGAGCCATCTACGAGCCATCTTGAAGGCGTGTGGTAGTATGTGGCAATGGCGTCCTTATGCAAGAAGCTATGGTACTTCGCACTTTATGAGGTGGCTGCGCTTTTCAGCCTTTACCAGATCATATCCATCCACCGACAAGTTCGTTCAGGCCAGAGCCTTTTATACACAATCTTCATGGTTTTGGTGGTGCTCCTGCCGTTTTTCCTGATGGCAAAGCATCGGCTGTTTGGATCCCGCACCGTTTCGCTTGACAAAAGCAATTCAGACTGCCACCACCCACCGTTACAGAAACGCGATCCAGATATCCAAATCGATAGTTCTGCGAAGGCGAAGAAGACTTATGCAATAGTGCTGACTCTCTGTGCGGCGATCATGGCGTCGTACCTCTTCGTTGCATCGGTGGTCTCGTTACTGATGGCGATCAAAATTCGCCCCTATCCCCACTGGCTGCTGGCAATCATCTTTTTCGTGGTGGGTTGTCTCGGCGTGAAGTGGATGCGAAACGGAATTCGACTATGGCGCGCCGAGTCGCGGGCAGCGCGTGGCCCTTGCCCCGCGTGCGGCTATCCAACCGGCGGCAATATCGCACATATCTGCCCCGAATGCGGCCGCGATCTGCAATTGGGCAGTGACGGTATTTAAGCGGTCCGTCACAATCGCGGGCGCTGAAAGCGGTACTTTACGCACACGTTTTGCTTCTCGCGTTCCGCCCGAGTCAACGAAGTTTAAAGAAGATCGCACGCGTGCCCGTCAGCGCATGGAAATCCGGCGCATCCTGTGACAACCACCCAAGGGACTCACCGCCGTCGCACCGGCAGGAGGGTGAGCAGGCCCGCCACCAGGCGAACGAAACGGGACGGCCGAGGCGGCGCCACAATCAACGATTCTGACCCCAGATATTTCAACAGGAGCTGCACCAACAGAGGATGTTTCCAATCATTGGCCGACCTAATCGCGGTGTGACCATCGGGTCCTGCGGGATATACGTCTGCCCCATGCTGAAGCAGCATTTCGACGAGCTCAAATGACGGTTCTGCATCACGGTCGTCGGCATCTTCGCGGGCAGCATCGATTGCGCGAGAAATCGGCGTAGTGCCGAACCGATCAATCAGATTGGGATTCGCACCTGCTGCAAGCAGCAATCTCACAATCTCGGGACGTGAATGCTCAATTGCGATCTGCAATGCTGAAAACCCTCGAAAGTTGATCGCATCAGGGCTATTGCCCGCGGACAAGTAGCGGTGTGTATAGTCGACGTCTCCAGTTTCAGCAGCATCGAATGCATCCAGCGAGGGCATGGCGTCTCCAACATATTGGGAAACCCGCTTTGAGCCAATAATGCGTGGCTTTCGCCGCCCAGGGGAGCTAAATGAGAAGGAAGAGCGGGTGGGAGAGGGAGCGTGAGGGAGAGGGCGGGAGAGAAAACTTGAGGCTTGATGGTGTCTCTCCCGCCCTTTCCCTCACATCCGCGAAATTGCAGTGGACATCGCCGCTCGAAATCATTTTCCGACCGCCTTGCTCTAGCCCTGAAAACTCATCCTGACCGCAGGACGCGGGGGGTCGCCGGCGCGGTGAAATGCACAAGCAGCCCATAGCGGGCGTATGCGAATTTCATCAGTGGCGTTACGATGGCGCGTGCCATGCAAAAACTCACGTTAGACCACCCAAGGCTCGGCACTCTCCACTGCGACGATGGCTGTCTCTGGGAAGGACACATCACCCTGCCCGGCTTCGGCCAGCACGGGTGGAGCGATGAGTTGCAGATTCAGATTTACGTCGAAGACGAGGGGCCGCCCGACCCGCGGGCGCTCGCGCTCCTGGAGCCGCTGGTCGCCAACGCGGCCGCGCTACCCGACCTGATCGTCGACGCGCTGTGGAACGAGTTGTCGGGCGGCGAGGCCGAGAATGGCCACTGGTGGGCTCGCCCCGGCGGGCTCGAGACCGTGAACGAGGGTCTCGATGAGCCGATCACGAAGCGCGACGACCTGTGGCGAGTGCTGCAGCCTGATGCGCTGTTCGTCCGCGAGGACGTGCACGGCGACGGGCAGTTGACGGCCGGCGTGGCGTTCGCGTGCGACTTTGAGGAGGAGCACGGCCTGGACGTGCTGACCGATGGCACCCGCGTGCTCGGCACCGGGTACGCGCTGGACGCCGAGAAGTACGCGCGGTTCGCCAAGCCGAAGCGATGAGGCGGAGGGTTACCGAACCGGTAACGTCAGCAACGTGTGCCCCGAGTGCGGGACGGAAATCCCAAAATCCGGGGCTGAAATCTCAAGCTGACTGATGGGAGATCCAAAACGCTTCCGCCGATGCCGGCTTAGCCCACCGATGGGCCTTTGAAAAATCCGGTACCAGTGCCGGTCCGACACCCGCCCCCTCAATTCAAAATCAGATCTGCGCCGTTTCTGAATCATAACTCTTCTTCGCGGTTGTCTTTGCGCCTTTGAGTCTTTGCGGTCGCATTAGCATCGCAAAGCCTACCCCAGCGCAGAAACATCAAAAAAAGGAAAGAATATTCTTGCATCATTTTAGTGTTTGGATTATGTATGGAAGGTTGATGTTCGGTTGCGGGATCGGCCTGCGCCGGCGTTGGAGGATCTTATGTCGAATGACAGAGAGGCAGCTATGGTTGCGCCAAGCAGCGGTAGTGATGATCGGGGAAGCTCCCAAAACGCTGATTCCAGGGCCCAGGAGCAGTATATTGATCTGGGCCGCGGCGAGGTGACACCCCAGCAGGAGGCGGCAATCCGAGCTCTCATTGCCGGGATGAATTACACCGATGTGGCAGCGGCGGCGGGCGTAGACCGCACAACCCTTTATCGCTGGCGCCTGCTGGATGTCGAGTTCGACGAGGCGCTCGAATGGCTGCGTAAACGCACCCAGGAGCAGACGTGCGATCGCTTCAGAAGTCTGGCTGACGCGAGCCTGTCCGCGGTTAAGGATGGACTGTCCAAAAGCGATGCGAAACTGGGATTGAGCGTTCTCAAGGAGCTGACCCGCGCCACGGCCCGCGCCGCCGAACTAGAAAGCCGCAAGCCCGCCAAAGAAACAAAAATCCCTGCGCGAAAGCCAAAGGAGCAGGCAATCTGGGACGCCGCCGGAAAGATGACGCCGTGGCAATTCAAGAATGCAGCTTCGATTATCGAATTGGGCATCGCGACACACAAGGCCCAGATGGCCGCCAAGTTCCGGGCTCACTTTGGGCTGCCCGACGATTTCCCGGTGAACCGCGAACAGCTCGACCTGGCGGCATCAGGCGCGCTTCCCGATCCGTCCACTTACGACCCGCGAAAAGTCGGTTGGGACTACCGCAACAATGCATCACGAGCGGATGAAAATTCAAAAAAGTGATGCAAAACGATGCAAAATGATGCACAGATGGAGCGAGCTTTATATATCGGCGAGGCGAAACCCTCAAAATAAACGCGAGTTTCGGAGGGTGAGTCCGCTGGAAAATGCGGCATCGGTCGCCAAAAAAAACGTCGTGCATTTGATGCATGGTGACGCTTCGTGGAAAAAATCGGAGGCCTTTGCCCTGTACCCTTCGCTCGATTGGCGCATTATTGTATTGAGCGGCCTAACGACGGGCCTTCTCATCCTCTCAACCTGGCGGTGATCCGATGGATGCCAAGCTCAAATTCACCGTGAACGGCAAAGCCCAGACGGTCCAAACCGATCCGCAGCGGCCGTTGCTGGATGTGCTGCGGGAAGACCTGCATCTGAACGGCGCGAAGTTCGGCTGCGGAGAAGGGCGGTGCGGAGCCTGCTCGGTGCTGGTTGATGGGCGACGCATTTTCTCCTGCAGCACGCAGGTGAAGGACGTCGAGGGCAAAGAGGTGCTGACCATCGAGGGGCTCGCCATCGGCGAAGAGCTTCATCCGGTGCAGCAGGCCTTCATCGAGGAAGGCGCGTTCCAATGCGGCTACTGCACCGCCGGCATGATCATGAACGCGGTGGCGCTGCTGAAGAAAACCCCTAAGCCGTCGTCGCAGGAGATTCGCGAAGGGATGAACGGCAACCTGTGTCGCTGCTGTCACTACGAAAAGATCCTCAAGGCGGTCCAGCGAGCGGCCACGCCGGGCGCGGAGGTGCGATCATGAGCACGAAGATTTTAGAAAATCGGAGGAAGGTTGCGACGCGCACCATCAAAGCGATGGATGCATCCAGTGCGGATGGCATAACCCGGCGATGTTTCGTGCAGACGGTGGGGGCAGGGCTGCTGATTGCCGTGAGCGAAGTGCCGGCGCTGGCGCAGGCGCGACGAGGCGGCCGGCGCGGAGGACGAGGGGGCGGCGGATTTGGTGGCCGACCGGCGCCGATTGCCGCTCGCGTTCATTTTGAAAAGGACGGCAACATCACCGTTCTCACCGGCAAGGTCGAAGTGGGGCAGGGATCGCGAGCGGAGATCACCGAAGCCGCTGCCGAAGAACTTCATGTTGAGCCGCGGATGATTCGGCTCGTCATGGCCGATACCGATCTGGTGCCCGATGATGGCATCACCGCCGGCAGCGGAACGACGCCGCGCACGATACCGGCGGTTCGCGCCGGATGCGCCGCGGCAAGGCAGGCGCTGATCGATGTCGCTGCGCGGAAATGGAATGTCGATGCCACGACCGTCGAAGTGAAGGACGGCCAGGCGGTTCATGCGCCAAGCGGCCAGCGCCTGGCTTATGCCGAGCTGGCCAGCGATCCGGAAGCGGCCAAGTTGCTTGCTCAGGTTGCGCCGGCGGGGGTGTTGCTCACGCCTGTCGCGCAATGGAAAACATTGGGCACCTCCGTACTGCGTCCCAACGGGCACGACATCGTCACCGGCCAACATGAATTCGCTTCCGACATCACGCGTCCGGGCATGCTGTTTGGCAGAATTCTTCGCCAGCCCTCATACGGCGCGAAGCTGTTGTCGATCGATCTGGCTCCCACACAGGCGATGAAGGATGTGATCGTCGCGCGCGAAGGAGATTTTGTGGGTGTCGCAGCGCCGACGCTTTGGGCGGCGGGCCTTGCGCTCGCTGAATTGGAGAAAAGCGCCAAGTGGGAAACCGCTCCGCATCCCTCGAGCGCGACGCTCTATCAATATCTACGCGAGCACGCGCAGGTGCCGGCCAATCCTTATGCATCTAAAGACAAGGGTGACCGGGCGCTGAAGCAGACCTATGACGTCGCCTACATCCAGCATGCGCCGATGGAGCCAAGGACGGCGGTGGCCGAGTGGAAAGATGGCAAGCTGACCGTCTGGACCGGCACGCAAAATCCATTCGGCACCCGCACGGCCCTGGCGCAAGCCTTCGGGCTGGAGGCGCAAAACGTCCGCGTGATCGTCCCCGACACCGGCGGAGGCTTCGGTGGAAAGCATACGCCCGAATGCGCGATCGAAACCGCGCGCCTCGCCAAGGCCGCGGGAAGACCGGTGCGCATCCGCTGGACGCGGGCCGAGGAATTCACCTGGGCCTATTTCCGACCGGCGGCCGTGATCGATCTGGCAGGCGGCTTGGATGACAATAATAGAATTCCCAACTGGTACCAGGTCAACATCAACTCCGGCGGGAATGCTGTCGATACGCCTTACACCGTCCCGCAGAAGCGGACGCAGTCTGTGAATTCCGCACCGCCTTTGCGGCATGGCTCTTATCGGGGACTGGCTGCCACCGCCAACAATTTCGCCCGCGAATGCTTCATGGACGAATTGGCCGCCCTCGCGGGGGTCGATCCGCTCACTTTCCGCCGCAACCATCTGGAAAAGGGCTCGCGCATCCGCAACGTGCTGGAAGAGGCGGCAAGCCATTTCAAATTTACCGAGCGATTGCAGAAGAAGGAACCAAACGTCGGCGTCGGGCTCGCCTGCGGCACCGAAAAGGGATCGTACGTCGCCGCCTGCGCAGAAGTGGCCGTCGATTTGGATAAAGGCTCAGTGGTCGTCCGGCAGGTCTGCCAGGCGTATGAATGCGGCGCGATTCTCAACCCCGGCAATCTTCTTTCACAGGTACAGGGCGCGATCATGATGGGCATCGGCGCGGCCCTCCGCGAAGAAATGAAATTCGAGAATGGCAAGATCACCAACGCCTCATTCTGGACCTATCTGGTGCCGCGGTTTGAGGACCTGCCGGAACTGGACATTCACTTGGTCGATCGAAAGGATCTTCCGCCTGCCGGCGCCGGCGAAACGCCGATCATCTGCATCGCGCCGGCGATCGCGAATGCGGTGTATCACGCGGTTGGAACGCGCGTGAGATCGATGCCGATCCGGCTGCAGAAGGCGTGATCCTGCTGCCTGATGCGCATGCCGTGCAAAGTTATTTTGTTGCCCATATGATTTGATGCGTGAAGCGCGACACACGAATAAACATCTGGTTTCTGGCGATCTTCCTGGCGATTTGTTTCCCGGGGGCGGTGATTCTGTTTCGCAAGAAGCTCAACCCTAACGCGCGGCCGATTTTCATGAGCGACGAGATGGAGCATCGGCTGCCTTACATGGCGCCGGATCCGACGCCGCCGGGGCGGGTGCGCGTGGTGCCGCCGGGGACGTGGGCGTTTTTGCAGAAGCTGGTGGGCCGGAAGACAGGTGAGAAGCAAGTCGCAAGTGAGTCGGCGGCCAATGGGGAGCCGACGCCGATCCTGTCAGACGATCGACAATTGCAGGTCGTGGCGATTCGCAAAAGCAGTGGCAAAGCGATCGTTGATCTGGTGTCGTGGGATAATGCATCGACTGACGGAGCGGCGGACTATTCAGCTTCGATTGAGACAAACGGTCACTCTGAAGCAGCGAAGGTCACCGCGGTCGAAGCGGTGCTACTGGATGAATCTGTGCGGCGGGATCTGATGAATTATGGGGAGATCATGCCGCCGAAGCGAATCGTCTGGATGGAAATGGATTTTACATTGACAACAGATATTACCAGCGATGCAACCATTACCGTGACTGACGCAGGCGCATCGGGGCCGTTGAAACAGAGGATAAAGATCCCGCGCTCGCTTCTTGAGTAGCTTGAGCTACTTCTTGACAGGCTCCGAGTGCTCGGCGGGCGGCGTGCGCGCGGGAGCAGAATGCGATTGCTGTGCCGGAGCTTCATGCGGCGCTTCGCGGGCCGGTGGGGGTGACGAAGGATGATTTTCGTGAGCCGGAGGAGCTTGGTTTGGCTCTGAGCGTTGAGGCGGATTCGACGGCGCGGATGGCGCTTGTTTGGCAGGCGGCGTGGTATTCGCCGGGGCGGATGACCCTCCAGCGCCTGCAGGAGGCATAGGCTGTCCGGTCCGAGGATCGCGCGGCGCAGGCTGAGCCGCCTTCTCCAGTGGCGCGGGCGGCAAAACCTGGCCGGTCCTGGGATCACGACGAATGTCGGTGGGGGAATTGGCCTGCTGCTGTTCGCGCGCTCGTTTTTCACGCTCGCGCTGGTCGAGCGGATTCACGATGATGGGGGTAGTAACTTCCCCGGGGTAATAGGCAACCCATGGGGACCAATATCCTGGACCGTAGTAGCCGTCGTAGAGGCCGTTGCCAGTGTAGCTGTTGCCGTAAACCGGGGCGCCATTTGTTGGAGCTTGCTCGACCGGAGGGGTGGCCGGTTGTTGGGGCACGACCGACGGCGGGGTCGCGGGAACATGAGCGGTGGCCAGTTGCGCCTGGCCTTCATTCTCTTTGGCCAGGAAAGTCTGGGCGGCCTTCTGCACACTTTGCTTCATGAGCGCATGAGGGATTCGACCGGCATCGAGGTTGCCGTGGTCGAGATAGAAGCAGAGATAGCAGGTCGCCAGCTCGTCGAGCACTAGTTGTTCCTGGGTTTTGCTGACGCGCGGAGCGGCAGGGAGGTCCGCGATCACACGCGAATAGAACCCCGGATTCAACGCGTCGCTGCGGCCTTCATACGCGACGGCCGCGAGAGCCTGCCGATTGGTCTTGGGATTCTTATAGATGGCGACCGTGACGATCGCCTGCGAGTCAGGCTTGGTCAGCAGATCCTTGGCCACCTCTGGCGCGACAGCATTGAGCCGCTGGTTGATCTGGTCTCGGAGCGATTTGTTGTGGACCTCGTCGAGGGCAAGCTGCGCGGACTCCTGCCAACGGGTGTTCTTTTCCCGCACGTTCTGGACGGCCGTGAGAGTGAGAAGAGGAATGGGAAGATCGGCTCGGGGCGCTTGCGGGGGCGAGGCCGATTGACCGGAAGCCGGGATCGCAACGGAGCATGCGATGCAGATCGAAGAGGTCAGGAGCCACCTTCGGGCTGTCCGTTGTATGATGCGTGAGCCCTTTTCCATAGCTGGGAAAGGGCAAGCGGCGTGCCGATGGTCTTGTTTAAAAGAGCAGGGAGGCGACTGAAGTCGCCTCCCCGCAGTAATCTCTTGAGTTAGACAGACTCAACTTTAGATTGCACCCGCAAACGCTGACTGGCGGGATGAGGGAACATGCCGGAACTGAGTCGAGGACTTGGAATTCCGCTTGATAACATGCTCGATGATTTCCAGCCTGCGGATGACGTCGCTCAGCTCCGGTCGCTTGGCCGGCGTGAGCTTCACGCACTGCATAATCAGGTTGGACAACTGCTCAGGCACGCCCGGGTTGAGGTCGCGCGGGCTGGCCATCTTATCGTCCACGAGGAAGCTGTTTTCGCTCTTTTCGATGGTGAAGAGCGTGGGCAGATTGCGACCGGTGAGGGCCCAGTAGAACGTCGCGCCGAAGTTGTAAACGTCGGTGCGGGTCGAGATCGCCTGGCACTTGACCTGCTCGGGCGAAATATAGTCGGGCGTTCCCTGGATGCGCTTCTTGACGGTGCCGATGCGGGCGGCCTGCCCGAGATCGATCACCTTCACCTGGCCATTGGGCGCGCGAAGGATGTTGTTGGGCTTCAGATCGCAGTGGACGTAGCCAAGCTGATGCAGTACGTCCAGCGCCTTGGCGGTCTGGATGAAGCAGTCCATCGTCTCGGTGAGACTCGCGGGCGGCTTGACGTCGAGGGGGCTGCCGTCAAAGAGCTCCATGACCAGAGCCGCGTCAATATTCTTACGGAGCAGCGTGCGATTGATCTTCAGATCGATGCAGCGGCGCAGGCCCGGATGGGTCGCCTGCCGGCCGACTTCGTATTCGTTCTCGAGCTGCTCGAAGAAGCGATCGTCCTTATCGCTCTTGCGGACGACGTGCTTGAGCGCATACAGCTGATGCGTATCGGGGTGGCTGACGACGTAAATGTCGCTGCGTGCGCCCTGGCCGAGGTAATCCAGCACCTCGTAGCCGAAGAGCTCCTTGGGCAAAATCAGCTGCCCCTGAGCGGGCGCGGAATCTAACGTGGTCATTTGCATTTCTCCCTGCCTCGACGCGCTACCCCTCCTACAGAGTCTCGCGCCGTGTCATCTCTATCCTCTATATACGGATACTGCGCAGAACTATTTAGGGTTCGCCTCCAAATGAATGGTTCAAGTGCCAATAACGTGGAGAATCTGGGCGACATTCGACCCCTTTCCGGTTGATGCCGGCCGTGCGGCCTGTCGCATCACCGATCGAATCGCCCGTCAATGCAAAAAGCGCACCCGCGTCTAAGGAAATCCAGACGCGGGTGCGCTTCAGTTGCAAGAATCTGCAATGGACCGATAACGCTACTTCTTCCAGACTGAGGACTTAAACGCGGTAATCGCGTCCTTCAGCTTGGCCTCGATGTCGGAAGTTAATTCTTTCTTTTCCGCAATCGAACTGCGCACTTGTGGGGCACTTGCGTCAACATTCTGCAGCAGGCTGTTCTGGAACTCCTGAACCCGGTTGACCGGCACGTCGTCCAGGTAGCCCTGCGTGCCCGCATAAATGACGATCACTTCCTGCTCCATCGACATCGGCCTGTACTGAGCCTGCTTCAGCAGTTCGACGAGGCGAGCACCACGATCAAGCTGCTTCTGTGTTGCTTTGTCCAGTTCGGTGCCGAGCTGGGCGAAGGCTTCGAGTTCGCGATAGGCCGCAAGGTCGAGCTTGAGACCACCGGCCACCTTCTTCATGGCCTTGGTCTGAGCATTACCACCGACGCGGCTCACGCTGATGCCGACATCGACGGCCGGACGCACGCCGGCAAAGAACAGGTCCGGCACTAGATAGATCTGGCCGTCGGTGATGCTGATGACGTTGGTCGGGATGTAAGCCGAAACTTCGCCTTCCTGCGTCTCGATGATCGGAAGGGCGGTCAGCGACCCGCCGCCGTTGGCGTCACTGAGCTTGACGGCGCGCTCGAGCAGTCGGCTGTGGAGATAGAAGACGTCGCCGGGATAAGCCTCGCGACCCGGCGGGCGACGCAGGAGCAGCGAAAGCTGGCGATACGAAGCAGCTTGCTTCGAAAGATCGTCGTATACGCAAAGCGTCGCCTGCCCCTTCCACATGAAGTACTCGGCCATCGCGCAGCCGGCGTAGGGGGCGATATATTGCAGCGGGGCCGGATCCGCGGCGCTGGCCACGACCACCGTGGTGTAATCCATCGCGCCGTGCGCTTTGAGCACATCCACGATCGCGGCAACGGTCGATTCCTTCTGACCGATGCAGACGTAGAAGCACTTAACGCCAGTGCCTTTCTGGTTGATGATCGTGTCGATGGCGATGGCCGATTTACCGGTCTTGCGGTCGCCGATGATCAGCTCGCGCTGGCCACGGCCGATCGGGATCATCGAGTCGATGGCTTTGATACCGGTCTGGAGCGGCTCCTTCACCGGCTGGCGCTCCGCGATGCCGGGCGCGACGATATCAAGCTTGCGCGTCTCGCGGGAATTGATGGCAGGGCCGCCGTCGATCGGTTGGCCCAGCGGGTTCACCACACGGCCAATCACCTCGTCGCCGACCGGTACTTCGAGCAGTCGGCCGGTCGAGCGAACGGTGTCGCCTTCCTTGATGTCCAGATAGTTGCTGAAAATGACCGCGCCAATCGAGTCTTCTTCGAGGTTGAAGACCTGCCCCATCGCGCCGTTCTGGAACTCGAGCAGCTCGCCGGCCATCGCGTTGCGCAGGCCATAGATTCGTGCGATGCCGTCGCCGACTTCGATGACCGTTCCGACTTCGCTTAATTGGACCTGCTGCTGAAAGCCGGCGATCTCCTGCTTAAGGATGCTGGTGATCTCGGCGACATTGATTGCCATAACCATCTCCCGGCTCCGGCCCGAGACGGACCGGACAAACTTTGCCTACTTATTTCAGATGTTAATCGCGTTGGCCGGCGCCTTGGTGACGCCTGAAAGCAGCCGCTGCCGCATAGACTGAAGCTGCTGGCGGATACTGGCGTCCAGCACCTGGTCGCCGACCTTGATCACCAGGCCGCCGATGATCGATTCATCAAGCGTCTGATGAACGATCGCGGTCTTGTGCAGCAGATCGCTGACTCGCCGACCCACATGGGCAACCTGCTCGGCATCCAGATGCTGGGCCGAGATCACCTCGACGTCCACATTTCCAAGCTGCTCGTCCAGCAGATGAGCGTAGGCGGCCGCAATCTGATCAAGGATCCCGAGCCGGCCTTTCTCGTTGGCGACGCGCAGCAGGTTGTAGAGCATCTCCGAGAGCCGGCCTTTGAACGTGCGCTCGATGACGGCCCCGCGCTCGGCGGTTCCGATGCCCGGATTCGCCAGAAAATCTCGGAAGCTTGGATCGGCCGCGAGAATGTCTGCCAAACCCTGAAGTTCCTGCCCGATCTCCCGCGCATGGTGCCGCTCGTTGGCCAGCTCGAGCAATGAGCGGGCATATGCGATAGCCAGCGGGGAGCTATGTTCTGTTTCACTTGCCATGAATGTTCATTCGATCTTTGGCGACGCGGAGTCACGAGCTCAATTCTTCATCGATTCCAATTGACCCAGGCTCTGCTCGACCATGTCGCGATAATCGTTGGCGTTCAGACTCTTGCGGATGATCTTCTCGGCGACACTCGTGGCCAGGTTGGCCGACTGCTCGTAGATGTCGCGGATGGCCTGGTTCTTGGCCACTTCGATATCCTTCGTCGCCCGCTCGCGAGCCTCCTCAGCTTCCTGCTGGGCGCGGGTGCGAATCTGCGATGCCAAAGCTTCGGCATCGGCGCCGGCCTTGGTAATGATCCCGCGGGCCCGCTCCTCGGCGTCGGCAAGCTGCTTGTTGTAGTCGCGAAGCAATGCCTCGGCCTTGGCGCGAGCGGCTTCGGCTTCGGCAATGTCATTGCGGATCTTCTTCTCGCGATCCGAAAGTCCCTTGACGATCGGGCCCCATGCATACTTGCCCAGTACCGACAAAAGCAGAACGAAGATCACGACCGTGCAGATGCCGGTGATCAGGCCCTGATTGACGGAGTACAGCGGACTCGTGGCCTCCGCCGACTCTTCAGCCGCGCGTACAGGCGTGGCCCAGAGGGTCACTGCCGACAATACCAAAAGAAGGAAGAAAATCCTTCGCTTCATGAGACACTCCGTCGAGATTGCGGGGCGACTGTCAACCGATATCTGATCGAGAAGCATCCCCGGCAGGCTTCTTACCTGCCGGGGTGCTTTTCCAATTTTGCCGATCCTCAGGGGCCTGTTGGCGCAAGCGGCACGTAGTGACCTGCGGTAAACATGCCCAACATGCAGACCACCATGGCGAAGAAGGTAAATCCTTCGATTAGAGCGGCGCTGATGATCATGGTGTTGAAGATTCGACCGGCAGCTTCTGGCTGACGTGCGATGGCTTCGCAAGCACGGCCGCCGATGGCGCCGATGCCAAACCCACCACCCACGCCCGCGAGTCCAGCGCCCAGGCCGACGCCAATCAACGCCAGGCCGTAGTTCGGGCCAGCTACCTGCGAGCTTTCATAATTGGTCGCGCCCGGAGGTACAGTCGTAGCGGCCCGCGCCGGAACCGCCGCCGTCAACAGCACAAAAGCCGCAAGGGCGGCGATAAAATATCTCATCATGTCCAATGCTCCTCGTGCCCGTATGGGGTGGGCGATTCCCGGCCCGCGAGGGGGGCCGACGTAGCGGGAGGGGCTTGTTTCCCACCGCGCCTCAATCCTCAGGACGCCAAGTCCCGTGGTCGGCGTGGCACCCTCACTGCCGCGCCGGTTCATTTACTTCCAATCTCAACCTGCCATGTGCGCGCCGGCCTGACGCTGGGCGTCAGAAAGCTTGGCGGCATCGGTCAGGTCTCCAGTTCCAAGCGTTTCATGCCGTTCATCGTGGTGGCCACCTTCATCTTTATGATGTTCGTGCTCGTGCACGACCAGTTGTGCGATGAACATCGCCGTCAGGAAGACAAAGATGTAAGTCTGAAGGAAAGCGACAAACAGCTCCAGGCACATCATCGCCACGCCGGCAAGGACGACAACGATGCTGACGCCCCATCCAAATGCCGCGCCTGCGCTGAAGGCCATGCCGGTAAACATCAGGAGCACCGCCAGCACGGTATGGCCGGCGATCATGTTGGCAAAAAGACGAATCGCCAGCGCGAAGGGCTTGATGAACATTCCCATGATCTCCAGCGGGACCATGAGAGGCAGCATGAACACTGGTGCGCCGCCGCTGAAATGCTTCAGGTAATTCACAAGTCCATTGGCGCGGATGCCGTTGACCTGCATCACGACAAACGAGATGCATGCCAATGCGCCGGTCACCCAGATATTGGCCGTCGCAGTGCCGCCCACCGGGTGCAGTGCGCCATTGCTCATGCGCGGCAGCCAGCCAGTGATCACATCCAGCGGAATCAAACCCAGCAAGTTGTCGAACAGGATGAAAAAGAAGAGCGTCCAGAGGAACGGCGTGTATTTATCGGTTTCATCGCCGAGCACCGGACGGGCAACATCCTCACGGATGTAAATCAGCATCACTTCGAACAGGTTCCGCGTTCCAGTTGGAACATGCTCGCCACGCAAGTACGGCTTGGTGATCAACGGGAAGATGATGAGCATCAGGCCCGCGGAAATGAGCAGTTCGATTAAGTTGTTGGAGATGAGCCAGAAGCCATGAATATGAAAGATTGGCTTATCCAGCACATGCTCGATCGGATTGGCCTGGGCGAGCATGAGGAGATGAGGAAGCACTGCGTGTGTCATGGCCGAAATCATCTTTTCAAGTGCTCTTACGAGGCCAAAGGGCGCCGCTCATCACGACCGCTTCAGCGATGAGCTGGGCAAAAAACATTGGAGTGACCAGCAGCAAGGTTGGCAGGGCCGGCGCTCTAAAGAGCATCACTGAAGCCAGGCAACCACCAAGCATCACGAGCATCCGCAGTGCGGATGCAGCCAAATACCCGTAAACGGCCGCATTCATGCCGCTCAGTATGCAGGGCACGAGCGGCAGGAAGGCCGATATCGCACCGGCAACGGCAATGATGCTCGCGGCAAGCAAGCCCCTCCACCAGGTATGGCTCGGTACCAGAGCCACGCCGCCTGCCGAGAGAGCAGCAACAGCAACTTGCGATCCAAACACCGCAAGCACAAGCCGCATCAGCACGCGTCCGGCATCAGGAATTTGATCCGATGGCGACGCGCCCGCCCGCGCTGGGTCCGATCCTGCGCTGAGTTGCGTTCGCGTCATACCTTAATCCTTAAACGCCTGTCTGCTCGCTCTAAACAGCATCCAGAAGCCGACTACAAATCCGACTGCCAGACCAATGACCATTAACCATGGCGACGTATGCCAGCGGCCATCGAGCAGCCAACCGATCCAACCGAAGACTCCAATCGCGACGGCAAACTCGAATCCGACGCTCGCCAGCGCATACCACCCGCTGCCAGAATCTTCTTCCTCGGCCTCGCGTGGCTTTTGGTTGGGCTCATGTGGTTCCATTTTGAACCCAGTCGCCACTTCGTGCAATTTTGCACAAAGTCTATTTTTCCATCACCCGCGCCTTACTGCCGCGTGGGAAGCGGGGAAGATAGTCACGGCCTATTTCGCCGTCAAGTGACGCCAATGGCATGGTAAGGTCGCCGCCAGCGATCGGAGCAGTCCACCATTGATTTCCAAAACCAATCTGCTTTCATGCAGCAGCGGCTCATCGAAATGACTAAGCTTCCCGCTACGGAGCTTCGAGTGAAACAAAAGATAAAAGCATCACAGGTCGCCAAAACGGTTCTGTCCCGCGTCGTTCATCCCAAGCACGTGGTTCAGGCGATTCAACTCCAGCGCAATCGCAAACGGGCCAGCCGGTCCCTGGAAGATGTTCAACTGAAGCTTTTCTCGCAGGTGCTCCCCAGCGACTTTCTTCACTTTGGATTTTTCGAGAATCCGGACATCGCGCCGGAGGACATGACCCTCAACAGCGTCGTCGAGGCACAGACGCGTTACGCGCATCTGCTTTTGGATCTCATCGAGGATCGCGATTCTCCGGTGATGGACGTCGGCTGCGGAATGGGCGGCTTGTGCCGAATGCTGCTGGAGCGCGGACAGAGCCCAATTGCAGTGACTCCGGATCGCGTACAGGTGAAGAATATTCAGGAGAAATATCCGTCGGTGCCGGTGATCGGATCCAAGTTCGAACAGATCGACGCGAGCCAGTATGAGCAGATGTTCGGAACGGTGATCACCTCAGAATCACTGCAATATCTGAAGCTGGATAAGGCGCTGCCTTTGCTTAACCGCATCCTCAAAAAGGGCGGTAAATGGATCGCATGCGACTTCTTTTATCGCGAGCCCACGCACGAAAAATCCTGCCATGTCTGGAAGGAATTCGTGAGCAAAGTCGAAGCGGAAGGCTGGGCCATCACGTTCCAGCGCGACATCACCGCGCACGCGGCCCCGACGCTGCGTTTCGTTCACATGTGGGCCACCCGCTTCGGCATCCCCCTCATGCACTTTGCCTTCCACAAGTTCCAGAAAAAGCAGCCGGGACTGCATCATCTCCTGCACGATGCGCTGCAGTCGCTGGAGTCATTGGCCAATCATGGCATCGGCTTGATCGACCCTGCGGCGTTCGTCAGCAAGCATCAATATATGTTGCTGACGCTGGAGCGTGCCGAGAGCAATCGCGTGTAGCTTTCAGATGCGTTTGGAGAGTTTTGGAGGGCGGCAGTCCTCTGCCGCCGCGAATTCCCGAGAACCGTCAATTAACGGCAATCGCGGCGTTGCAGGAGCAACGCCCTCCAATTCCGATGAACACGCGATTGTCCTTTAAGCGCTCAGGCGGAATACCGCGCGGCCGCGCCCCAACCGCGAAGGCACACGATTATTCTCGGTTCTTCGAATCCCACGCCGCCGCATTCAGCTCTTCGATCTGCTTCTGGAGCTTCTCTTTCGAGAAATTCGCGGGCTGTTTCTTCGGATCGAGGTTCGCCAGGAGCTCATCGGGCGTGGGCGTCTTGGATTTCACCCCATCTGCCGGCACATCAACATGAGCGATCCAGACAATCGCGTTGAGGATGGTCTTGCGGAAGTTGTCTGAGGCCCAGTTGAAATGGAAATGCGCGCCAGTGCAGCCAAAACCGCGGCCATCGTTTTCGCGTGTGGCGACCCAGACCAGGTGCTGCGATACGCCATGCTCTTTATGCAGCTCAGGCGTGCCGTTATGGGCGGCATCGCTGCCATGCACAAGGTCCGGTGGAACTGCACTGAGGATCGGCGTCACGCCCTGCATGTCCGGGCGGAAGCGCATGTGATAATACCATTCATCATGCGTCGAGAAGGGCCGCACGCCGTTGGCTACGGGATTCTTGGGGAACGTCGTAAACTTCGCGCTCCATTCCGGATTGATTGACCAGTTGGGCTCAAAGTAGCCGCCGATCCAATGAATGAAATCCTGCCCGGTCTGATCCTTTGGAAGCTCGACCGCATAGTGGATGCAGCCAAGTCCCACGCCTTTATCCATCAACTCCGAGAGCTGCTTGATATGCGGAATGGCGATGTGTCCGGGGCCGCCATCGCAGAAGATCACGATGGCTGCCGCGCCATCGAAGGCATGGGGATCATCAGGCCACTTCCACTTGTAAACTTCCGCCGCAACCTCGGGCACATTTTCATTCAGCGCCTTGGCCAGCAGCATGCAGCCGGCATATTGCTCGTGCTGAGCGAAGCCATGGCTGGGCCGCCCGGAGATGAAGACGATCTTCTTACGACCTGAAAGGTTCGCATTCTCCGGCAACCCCGGTCGCTCCGGCTGATCTGCCGCTCGAGACAAACTCGGAACAAGACACAACACGACCGCTACGACAGCCATCATTCGCGGCATCAGGCGCATCGCTCTCTCCATTTGCTAAAAAGCCAAGGGCCCGGATCCCGACAGGGTGATCCGGGCGCCTCAGCCTTTCACGCCTTCCCTGTCAGACACGTCCATAGATGTACTCGCTGAGGTAATGAATCGTTGCCTGCTGGTGGCTGGCATGCATGGCATTGACGTCGCCGATGGAAATCAGGCCCATAAGTTGCCCGTCTTCATCGCAGATCGGCACGTGCCGGATTCGCTTGACGCGCATCACTTCACTCAGCTCGTCCAGCTCCGTTTCCGGCGGGGCACAGACGACATCGCGCGTCATCACTTCGCCCACCCGCATGGCCGATGGATCGCGCTCTTCGCCGATCACGCGCTGGAGCACATCGCGCTCCGTGAAGATGCCGGCAATATTTCCGTCTTCCAGCACCATGAGGGCGCCGATGCGATGCTTGTTCATGATGCGCGTTGCATCGAGCACCGTTGCATCGGGAGAAACCGAGACGATCTCGGCCTGCTTTTCCGAAAGAATCTCGCGGGCGGTGGGCATAAGCGGCTCCTTTCGATTCCGGGCGTGCCGTCTTAAAGAGGTGAATGGCACGCAGATCATGTTGAACAACAAGCGATGTGAAAACGACAACGCTCACCCTACCAAACTGGCATCATCGATTGCAACATTGTGAAAATAATCCCGAAGCGGGTTACATTTCGATCGCGTCCTTTTAGCCCGAATGACAACTTGTTGCCTCTTCAGCGCGTAAGCGGGGCGCGGGTATACAGGGGTGCCTGTATGTGGCTTTGGGCTTCGATTTGAACTTCTAAACGTCGAGTGTTTGTCAGAGAATCAGGAGATGCGCTAATGAGCTGGTTGCCGAAATGGAAGAGCTTCTATGGAGTTCTCGCGGTCTATGCTGGCCTCTCATCGGCCGCCTTTGGCGCGGGCACTCCGGCCGATGCCATTAAGACACTTCCAGGCTTCAAGGTCGATGTCGTTCTCACCGCCGACAAAGACAAGAACGGCTCGTGGATTTCCATGGCCAAGGACCCGCAAGGCCGCCTGCTGCTGGGCGGCCAGCGCGGGCAGCCGGTGACGCGTGTGACCATTGAAGATGGCAAAGTCGCCAAGGAAGAAATCCTCAAGCTGCCGGTCAGCGAGACGATGGGCATGCTGTGCGTCGGCGATGCTTTGTATGTCGATGGATTTGGCAAAAAGCCGGATGGTCAAGGTGCATTTGGCCTCTGGCGGCTTCGCGATCCGGATGGCTCAGGGAAGTTTGGCAGCGTCGAATTCCTCCGCGAATGGAAAAATGGATCAGGCGAGCATGGCGCGCATGCCATCCTGCTTGGTCCAGATAAGAAGCTCTACATCGTCTGCGGCAACTTCACCGAGCTGCCGACCGATCTGATGGCCAACTCCCCGCATCGAAACTATGCCGACGATTTGGTTCTACCCCGTGCCGAGGACGGCAACGGATTTGGCGCCGGCAAGAAGCCGCCGGGCGGCGCGATTTTCCGCATGGATTTGGATGGAAAAAATCCGCAACTCTATGCCTCGGGCGAGCGCAATACGTATGACGTTGCTTTCAATGCCGACGGAGAGCTCTTCGGCTTCGACAGTGACATGGAATGGGACTGGGGCATGCCCTGGTATCGGCCCATCCGCGTCTTCCATGCCACCAGCGGTTGCGACGGCGGTTTCCGCGAAGGCACCGCCAAGTGGCCCGAATATTATCCCGACAGCCTCGCGCCCGTCGTTGACATAGGCATCGGCTGTCCGACGGGAGTGGTCTTTGGATACGGCGCGAAGTTCCCGGCTGAATATCAGAAAGCTCTTTACGTTCTCGATTGGACCTATGGCCGGCTGATTGCCGTGCATATGAAGCCGCACGGTGCAAGCTATGAAGCGAAGTGGGAGAATTTTGCCGCGCCGAAGACGCTCGAAGGCCAGGGGCGCAAGGACCCGCTCAATCTCACCGATGCGCTGATCGGTAAAGATGGCGCGATGTATTTCACCGTCGGTGGCCGAAGCACGCAGGCCGTGCTTTATCGAATCACCTATGACGGCAATGAATCCACCGCCGCAGTCGACCCGCATGACGCGGCTGGACAAGAAGCGCGCGATCTGCGACACAAGCTGGAATCATTCCAGGGACGCGAAGATTCTACTGCCATCGAAACCGCCTGGCCGCACCTTGGCGACAACGATCGCTACATTCGCTACGCGGCTCGCTTAGCCATTGAGAGCCAGCCGGTCGATCAGTGGAAATCGCGTGCGCTGGAAGAAAAGAACCCGGCAGCCGCGCTCAGTGCATTGCTTGCGCTGGCTCGCCTGGGGCCAAAGGATGTGCAGGGCGATCTGCTGAAATCACTGGCGCGCATCCCGCTCAGTTCATTGAGCGACGAGCAGCAACTGGACAAGTTGCGCGTGATCGAAGTGACCATGAGCCGGCAGGGGCATCCGGAAGGCGAGGCCGCATCGCAACTGATTTCCGAGCTCGATCCGCTTTACCCCGCCAAGACTTATCCGGCCAATCGAGAGCTGTCCCAAATCCTGCTGGCCTTGAACGCACCTGACGCGGTAGCCAAGACCATGAAGCTTTTGGAAACAGCTCCTTCGCAGGAAGAGCAGATCGGTTACGTCCTCTACCTTCGCACGATTAAGGATGGCTGGACGCCTGACCTGCGAAAGGAATATTTCTCCTGGTGGCTCAATGGGCATGCGAATAAGACGCAGTGGCCATTTGTCGTGCAGTGGTTCAAGGATGCCGGCCGCGAATATGCCGATGGTTCGAGCTTCCCGAATTTCATTGCCCACTTTCACCAGGATGCGGAAAAGTCTCTGACGCCGGATGAGACCAAGGAGTTGGCGACAGTCCTGGCCGCATATGTTCCTCCATCCACCGGGCGACGTCAGCCGCAGCGCGTCCACAAGTTCGTCAAGGAATGGACGATGGCCGACCTGGAAGGGGACTTGGGTGAAGTCAGCCACGGCCGAAACTTCCGCCGCGGGCGCGAGACGTTCCAGGATGCCCAGTGCGGCCAATGCCATCGCTTCGGCAATGAAGGCGGAGCCGTCGGTCCAGAGCTGACCGGCATCGCCAGCCGATATTCCCGCCACGACATCCTCGAATCGATCATCCTCCCTTCAAAGGTGATCTCCGAGCAATATCAGAACACGCAGGTGCAGACCAAGGACGGCAAGGTCTACGTCGGCCGGGCGATCGAAGACACCCCCGACAAGCTTGTCCTTCAGCCCGACCAACTCAAGCCAGACAAGATTGAGTTGAAGAAGAGCGACATTGCCCGTCGAGCGGCATCGAAGGTGTCGCCTATGCCCGAGGGTTTGGTCAACACTTTCACCAAGCCCGAGATTCTCGATCTGCTGGCGTACCTGGAGTCGGCTGGTAAGCGCGATCATCCTGATTTCAAACGGTAGGCGCGCAGGCGATTGCGCCTTTAAGTAATATTGAAATAAATTACTTTTCTGCCACCGGACTGACTTGCCGACGGTGCCGCCGGACGGACATGTCGATGGCCAGTTCGATGGCGGCACGCATGGAGCCGGGGTTGGCGCGGTTGCGGCCGACGATGTCGAAGGCGGTGCCGTGATCGGGGCTGGTGCGGATGATCGGCAGGCCGACGGTGACATTCACCGCCTGGTCAAAGGCCAGTAGCTTGACGGGGATCAATCCCTGATCGTGGTACATCGCGACCACCGCATCATACTTTCCATCGCGGGCGGCAATGAAAACAGTGTCGGGGGGATACGGGCCGCTCACGTCAATGCCCTGATCGCGGGCCATGATTATGGCGGGGGTAATGATGCGCTCTTCCTCATCGCCAAACTGGCCATTTTCGCTGGCGTGCGGATTGAGCCCGCAAACGGCAATGCGCGGCTTGGGGTTATCGAACCATTCCACCATTGCCTGTTGAATCAATTCGATGGGTTGAAACACCGCGCCGATATTCAGCCGACCCCATAGACCCATCAGCGGCACATGAACCGTCGCAAGGATCACCTTGAGCGGGCCACCGGCGAACATCATCCCATAGCGTCGCGCGCCGGTTCGCTGGGCGAAAAGCTCTGTGTGTCCGGGAAAGTGGTAACCAGCCAGCTTCCAGCTTTCCTTGGCGATCGGCGCTGTCACCACCGCGTCCACCAATGACTTCTGCGCCGCGTCGATGGCGTCGATGCAAAATCGCATCGACGCTTCGCCGCCCATTTTGCTTGGCGTGCGGATTGCCGAACCGAGCATCGTGTACTGGTCGTAATCGACGACGACGACATCGTGCGGATAGCCGCGAAGGCGGCCGTTGTATTGATCGCGCCACCAGAAGACATCGAACTCGGCCAAGTCCGCTGCATAGTGCAGCATTTCATTGAGGCCGTAGATGATGTAGCGCGCTTTGTGACGGAGAACCGGGTCGGCCAGCGCCTTGACGATCACCTCCGCGCCGATGCCAGCGGGGTCGCCCATGGTGATCGCGATGGTGGGTCGATAATCCATTGTCATCGGACGCTATTTCTTGTCGGCACCGTTCATCTTGGCCGCAAGTATTCCTCCACTATCTTCGGCCGATCCGAAGCGACGTTCAAGCCAGGAAACCACGGTTTTGGAAATCGTGTCCACCTCAAGATTGAAGAGCCAACTGGCATTCCGCCGGCCCAGCGCCGTCAATTGCAGCGTCGTCGGAATGAGGGCCACTTCAAATTCATCGCCCTGCACGCCAGCAATGGTGAGGCTCACGCCATCCAGCGCGACCGATCCTTTGGAAGACAAATATTTTGCCAGGTGAGAAGGAGCCTTGAGTCGGAGGCGAAATTCTTCATCCGAAGAATCTCTGGAGACTAGCGTGGCCACAGCATCCACGTGGCCCTGCACCAGATGCCCGTCGAGTCGATCGCCCATGCGCAGGGCGCGCTCCACATGAACTTCATCGCCGGCTTGCAGGAGGCCCAGATTTGTTTTGTCCAGCGTCTCCTGGATCACATCGAATCCCACTTCGCCGGGCGCGAGCTCGGCGACGGTGAGACAGACGCCATTGATCGCAATGCTTTGACCGTTTTGCAGATCGCCAGCCGGCGCAACGAGCGTGAGCCGGCGAAACATGGGTCCGTCGGCCACGCCAATCACGCGCACGCTTTTCTCGATGATGCCCGTGAACATTGCATGAGTTTAGGCGCGGGAACGCGCAACGCGAAATGTGCGAAGTGAATCACGTCGTTGCGGAATAACGGGAAGTCGGCCCATCTCCGCGATCAGGTGAAAAAAGCAGAGGGCGCGCTGGCCGACCATGCGAGAGCATTGGCTCTTGCGCAGGCGTGCGAGGTCGGCTCACGTGACGCGCCAGGCGCGGATTTTTCGCGGCTTCATGCCCGGCATACGTGATCGACCATTTCAATGAGAAAGCGCTGCCGATAGCAATTCCGGCCGTGACAATGCTCGCGGCTTTGCGCGCGCCTCCGCTGAGCGGCAAGCGTTTTATCACTTCAGCAGCGACCAATGCGCCCACTCCAATGTAAAGTCGCTTGGCATACTTCCCACGAGTCATGGGCCTGGCGCCTGGACCTGCATGTTTCAAAAACCCGCCAAGGCAAACCAGTTCGCCAACCGTAGCGGCGGTGTCGATCTGCTCGATCACTCGATGTGCCGGCCCATCGGGATCATGGCCCGCGGCCGTCAAAGCCAGGCTGATCGCACCCGCAGCGGCGCTGACGCCACTTGCGGTAAACAGTGGACCGAGCCACGGGTTCTTACACCAGAGCGGATTTGCGGTGCAACTGATCAGCACTCCGGTGTAGCCGGAGAAAAGCATCGCGAGGGGAATTCCAGCGATGCCGGTAATGGCCTCAATCGGTGTATCAGCCGCGCGAATGATCGCTGCCAAAACATCCAGCAGCGGCCGACCTGTTTCCGATCGATCCATCGCCCATTGCCGAAGGGCGAACAAGGTGGCCGCGCCACCGAACGCCGTGAGCGTCCAGCTTCCCAAATTCATCGGCGTCGTGGGCTTCCAGACGCGCAGCATATGATGGAAACGTTTTGGATCACCCAGATCCTTAATGAGCAGTGGCGGGCACGGAAGCAGCGCGCCCATCGAAACATAGCTCGCCAACGTCGCAATATCCTCATGCTCACGCTGCCCAAAATGCTCGGCCATCTGCCCGATCAAGTAAGCGCCGCCCGAAAGACCGCCAAAAAAGAAATAGCTGGCGATTTCCCATTTCCAGACGGGAGGCTTGAGGAAGGAAACGTCGTAATACTTTGGCTCGTCATTCGAGCGACGAGCGAGGGCCGTTTGTTCACCTTGCGCCTGCGTCAGAGCGCCTGTCCTTCGCACCAGATTCGTCGATACACCCGGCATGAAATTCTCCGCGGAAATCTAAATCGCCTTATCGTCGCCGACTCGTCGCAAAGGCCAGAGCAGACAGCGCCGTCAGCGCCAAACCGGTCAGCATCGTCGCCGCGTACCGCTTGCCTTGTCCTTTGAACGGCTGGGGCGGATTGACCGGCAGATTGTATTCGTTGGGATGGTCCTCCAGCAGGAAAAAGCTGTTGAGCGGCCCATAATCGCCGACCGATTCCGCGCCATACAGATAAGCACTTCCATGTCCGCGGCCATGCAATTCCTCAACGCGCTTGTGCGCCTTTTCGCGAAGTTCTTCGACTGGGCCAAATTGGATTGAAGCGGTGGGGCAGGCCTTGGCGCAGGCCGGAATCATGTCCATCGTCTGCCTGTCATAGCAAAGCGTGCACTTGTGGGCGCGACCATCCGTGCCCGGCGCTTCCGCGCGCCCCAAAACGCCAAAAGGACAGGCGCTGACGCAATATCCGCAGCCGTTGCAGATGTCATTCTGCACGTAGACGTCGCCAAACTCGTTGTAGATGATCGCGCCGGTCGGACAGGAATGCTCGCATGGCGCACTTTCGCAATGTTTGCAGACATCGCTCATCATGAGCCAGCGGCCTTGCTCATCACCGATTTGCTCCTTGAACGCGACGTGCCGCCAGGTCGATTCACTCAGGTGCTCCGTGTTGTCGTAGCTGTGGCCGGTGAAATTCAAGCCATCGGACGGAAGCTGGTTCCACTGTTTGCAGGCTACTTCGCAGGCCTTACATCCTATGCACAGCGAAGTATCGGTAAAAAAGCCGTGGATGACCTGCTGCTCCTGCGGCTGAGGGACCGGTGTCCGCCTGGGCGGAAACGCATTGGCCAGCGATTCGATCGTCTCGTTCAGAACGTTAAGCTGCAGAGTCACGCTTGCTCCTCAAAGCTATTGCCTGCACAGGATACAGCGTTGATGCCCTTGCACGCGATGGGGAAATTCAGAAAACAAGATCGATATGATAACCTTTTGCAGCCATGCCTGAAGTTGACCTGCCTCTACGTTACAAGACGCCCGCCTCGTGGGCGGCGCGCGTTCTTCAATCTCCGCTGGAACTACTGAATGATCACGCTCATTTGGAGAAGAAGGCAGCGACGAATGCTTTGGAACTGCTGAATCGCTGGCCGGAACCGAAACCTCCGGAGAATTGGGTTGCGGCAATGACCGCCATTTCGAAAGATGAAGTCGAGCACCTGGCCACAGTGACCCGTCTGATCGCGCGGCGGGGCGGTCGCCTTTCGCGTCAGCACAGCAATCCGTATGCTTCCCGCCTGCGCGATTTGGTTCGCAAAGGCACCGGCCCTGGTGAGCTGGTCGATCGATTGATGGTCAGCGCGTTGATCGAAGCGCGCTCCTGCGAGCGATTTCGACTTTTGGCGGATCATTTACGTGAAAGCGAGGCTGACCCGGAGTTGGCCAAGCTTTACCATGCGCTGTGGGCGAGCGAACATGGCCATTATCACACGTTTCTCCAGCTTGCCGAGCAGATTCAAAGCGAGGAAGCTGTTTCGAAGCGGTGGGATCAGATGCTGGACGAAGAAGCGAGAATTGTTGAATCTCAACCTGCCGGCGCGCGAATGCACAGCGGGATGGGGCAAGTCGTCCAAAAGGAGGTCGTATGCTGAAGAATTTAATTGCGTTTGCGACGATCGCACCCTTTGCGTTCTTCTCGACACCCGTGCGAGCGGAAACAGCCTCTCCAACAGTTGAAACGATTCGCGTTCCGCACGGTGGCGTTCAGCCGCAGATCGCCTTCGATCGAAAGGGCGTTCTTCATCTGGTTTATCTGGTCGGAGACGCATCGCACAGTGACATTTTCCACGTGCGATCGACGGACGGAGGCCGAACTTTTTCCGCTCCCGTGCGCGTCAACAGCCAGGCTGGCAGCGCGATCGCGATGGGTACTGTGCGCGGGGCGCAGCTTGCGATCGGTCGCGATGGCTTTATTCACGTCGCATGGATGGGATCGAGCACGGCCGATCCCAAAGCGCCCGGCGATATGTCGCCGATGCTCTATTCTCGCTCGTCTGATGGTGGGGATCATTTCGAGCCGCAACGCAATTTGATCGAGCAGCATCCGGGACTCGATGGCGGTGGGTCGATAGCCGCGGATGCAAAAGGAAACGTCTACGTCGCCTGGCATGCGCCGGATCATCCCGGCGCGGGTGAACAGGCGCGGCGCGTATGGATTGCGCGTTCGAGCAATGATGGTGCGACGTTCGATACTGAGCGAGCGGCTTCCGACTCGCAAACCGGCGCGTGCGGTTGCTGCGGCATGCAACTCTTTGAAGCTTCGAATGGAAATCTTTACGCCCTCTACCGATCGGCAGATCACGTCGTACATCGCGATATGAACTTGCTTGACCTTTCGCCCGGCTCGCATGTGGCGACGGTCAAAGACATCGCGCCGATGAATGCCTCCACATGCATCATGAGCACCGCCGCCTTCGCCCAATCGGATAAAGACGTGCTGGCGGCGTGGGAAACTAGCGGGCAGGTTTATTGGTCCAAAATCGATGCCGGGAAAATCGAAGCCTTTACCGCACCGGGCCGAGGCAACAATCGGAAGCATCCGTCACTTGCCGTCAATTCAAACGGCCAAGTTTTGATGGCCTGGACCGAGGACACAAGCTGGAATCGCGGCGGTTCCGTCACCTGGCAGGTTTTTGACTCCAATGGTAACTCGATCGGGTCTCCTGGCCGCGCCCGAAACCTTCCCGTCTGGGGCGCGCCGGCCGCCTTTACTCGGCCGGATGGAACTTTCGTCGTGATTTATTAATTCCTCCGCAACCTCAGGAGGCTGGCCGAATAGAATTAGGGTATGTCCGTTTCACCGCCCGGCCATCCCGCGTCCAATCCGCTCTCGTATCAGAACATGCAGGAGCTGGCCGCCGCACGGGCGGGCGGCAAAAAAGTCCGCCGGGTGATCCGCGTTGCGCTATTTGACGGCTGGACGCTGGCTTTCTTTGCGTGCCTCACCGTGCTTTTCAGCATCGGCAGCCTGCCGAGCATGATGATTGGAGTAGTTCTGGGTGGAATTGCTGCGATCGAACTTTATGGCGCCTCGCGTTTACGAAAGCTCGATCCAAGCGCCTGCAAAATTCTTGGGTTCAATCAACTGGCGCTGGCTGCATTAATCATCATTTATGCTCTCTCCCAACTCGTCCCGATGATGATGGGCCACAGCGCGCTACCCGCCGAGATTACTTCTGATCCCACGACCGCGCAACTGCTGGATTCAGGTGGATACACGCAAATCATCAACACCGTCTATATGGGTTACTACCTGACGCTGATCGCAATTGCGATCTGCTCAATGGGAGGGTTGTCACTGTATTACTTCACGCGCATCAAGCACATTCGCGCCTATCTGCAGCAAACGCCGCCTTGGATCATCGAAATGCAGCGTCAAGGCGTTTCGGTTTGAGGCAAGCTTTCTTCCTGCGGAAGGCGAGCTCCGACAAATGCCCAGGCCAGAAGCACGATCCAGGCCCCAGCCGCCACGATCAGAATGATCCAGGGAAAAGCCGGCGCATCACTGAGGTCGTTCGGGTCGTAATAGCCTGACTGCAAGCGCATCGTCAGCTCTTTCGACCAATCGAGCCGCTGCAGCATGCACCAGATCGTGACCACGGCTACAGCCACGCCCCAGAAGATCGACATGACTGCGATGGAATGCGATTGATGATTTTTGCGGGAAAGAGCCGTGAAAATCGGGATGAACGCCAGCACGCATGCGCCCAGCACGATCGCGAAAGCCATCACAATGACAGTCAGCGAATTCGAATCTCCCGCCGACTGCGCATAGGCGAGTGCAAAGCACATGATGGCAAGTGTATCGCGCAGCGCTTGGAGCTTTCCACGCCGATCGACCGCGTCAATTCCAGATGATCAGCCCCGGCTCAAAGGGTGTTGCCAGATCGACCGTGCCCGGCAGCACACGAATGGCAAAGCCATGCCTTCCGCTGCTCCGGCAATCGATCTTGCCGACAAACAGATGCCGATCGGGAGCCAGTCCCTTGGAATGCTGCATGGCCAAGGCCTGCGGCTCCTCAATCTCGCCGCGGGCATTCACCGGTCCCGCATAAAGTTGAACCGTCACGTCCTTCGGATCGAGCCCCGGCAGATCGACCAGCGCCTCAACCTGCATCGCCTGGCCAACTTTGAAGTGTCCATTGCCACTGGTGTGCACACCGACGATACGGATGCCGCCCCAGCGATCGCGAAGCTGAATTTTCGAATGAGCCAGCTCGATTGCGCGCTTCATTCCGTCGGCCGACAGCACTTCGCCGCGATTGAAGGCCGACACGTAAAACTTCTCGGCATAGTCGCGAACCATGCGATTGGTATTGAAGACCGGCGCGAGCTTTCGCATGCAATTCTTCATGCGCGCGATCCACTCGTGCGGGATGTTGTCCACGCTCCGTTGATAGAACAGCGGAATGATCTGCTTCTCGAGAATGTCGTAAAGCGCCTGGCTCTCGACTGTGTCCTGATAATTGGAGTCGCTGTAGGTTTCGCCTCGACCAATCGCCCAACCCAAATCCGGCGCGTAGCCTTCGACCCACCAGCCATCGAGAATCGAGCAATTCAGCACGCCGTTACAGGCTGCTTTCATGCCGCTGGTGCCCGAAGCTTCGTAAGGCCGGCGAGGCGTATTGAGCCAAACGTCCACACCCTGCACGAGATAGCGCGCGACGTTCATGTCGTAATTTTCGAGGAACACGATCTTCCGGCGAATCATCGGATCGCGGGCAAAATGAACGATCTGCTTGATCAGGTCCTTGCCTTCGTTGTCGGCGGGGTGTGCCTTGCCAGCAAAGAGGAACTGCACCGGCTTCTTGGACTCCTCCAAAATGCGCTTCAGCCGATCCATGTCGCGCAGCAGCAGATTGCCGCGCTTATAGGTTGCAAAGCGTCGGGCAAAGCCGATCGTCAGCGCCTCAGGATCGAGCACCTGCTCGGCAGTATTCAATTCATCGTACGGCGCGCCGCGGCGCAGAAGCTGATCGCGCAGCGATTGCCGCGCCCATCCAACAAGCCTGGCCCGGCTGCGCTCGTGGGCGCGCCAGAGCTCTTCATCAGGGATCTGATTGACGCCTTCCCAGACGCTCTGGTCGGAAGGATCGCTGATCCATTCGTCGCTGAGATACCGATCGAGCGTGAAGGCAATTTCCTGCCCCAGCCAGGTACGGACGTGGATGCCGTTGGTGATGTGCTTGATCGGCACCTCATCGGCGGGAACCTGCGGCCAGACGTTGTGCCACATTTTTCGCGACACATCGCCATGCAGCGCAGAGACGCCATTGACGTTGTCCGCGAGGCGGATGGCCAGCAAGGCCATCGAGAATCCCTGCTTCTTATTGCTGACGTCTTCGCGCCCGAGCGCAAGGAAGCCTTCATCATCCAGCCGAAGCTGAGGAATCATCGATCGGAAAAACCGCAGCATCGTCTCGGGCGAAAAGGTATCGATTCCCGCCGGCACCGGCGTGTGTGTCGTGAAGACATTGGTTGCCATCACCTGTTGGCGGGCTTCGTCGAAATTCAAATGCGTGGTTTCGAGAAGCGTTCGGATGCGCTCAAGGGCGAGGAAAGCCGAGTGCCCCTCGTTCATATGGAAGACGGTGGGGCTGATGTTCAAAGCGGCAAGAGCTCTTACACCACCGATGCCCAGAACGATTTCCTGCTTGATGCGCAGATCGGTGCCGCTGCCATAGAGCTTGCTGGTGATGTCGCGGTCGGCAGGGGCGTTTTCCTGGAGATTGGTATCGAGCAGATAAAGCGGCACGCGCCCGACATTCGCCCGCCAGAGTTTGCAAAAGACCGCATTGTCCGGCAAATCCACGCGAATATGGACCGGCGAGCCATCCGTGTAACGCATCGGTTCAATTGGAAGGTTGTAAAAATCCAACTCGGGATAAGCTTCCTGCTGCCAGCCATCGCCCGAAAGATATTGCTGAAAGTAGCCATTGCGATAGAGGAGGCCGACGCTGATGAGTGGCAATCCCAGTTCGCTGGCGCTTTTGAGATGGTCGCCCGCCAGGATGCCCAGGCCGCCGGAGTAGATCGGCAGCGATTCGTGCAGCCCAAACTCGGCTGAGAAATAGGCCACCAGCATCTTCGATTTGTCAGGATGGTTCTCGTTGAACCATCCTGGGTGGCTCAGATGCTCTTTGAATGCAGCGGAAACGCGATTGAGATGCGCGCGAAACGCGTCATCCTTTGCCGCCTGCTGAAGCTTGGACTGGGCAATGCTGCCCAGCATTTTAACGGGGTTATGATAGACGTCTTCCCACAGCTTTCGATCGAGCCGACGGAACAGCTCAACCGCGTCAGGATTCCAAACCCACCATAGGTTGCGGGCCAGGTCCAGTAATGGTTCCAGTTCTGGAGGCAGGTCCGGAAAAACCTGAAACGTGCGAATCGTCGGAAGAACGCCATCAGCCATGAATACTTCCTGTCCAGAGGGACCGCATATCGAGAGTTCCCACTACTCTTCGGCTATTTTGCCTAAACGGTAAAGGCCCTCAAGCCCGCCCGTTATGACAAAATGTCCATAGAGGGTGGAAACTCGAAATAGGTCAAATCCTCAGGGAAGGCTCCGGGCGATATTCCGGCAGTGTGATCTCGAGGTTCGCAAGCTTCGGCGCGGCAAGGTTGATGCGGATCGTGATCACGTCTGGAGTGACATGTGAATAAAGGACCCACCAGCTTCCCGCTGACAGGGCGCTTCCAGTTTCCTTCGACAGATCGTGCGAGAAGGTCAAATGCACGCGAATGCCATGGACGGCACTCATCTTTGCGATGAATCGATTGAGCGAATCCGCATCGCCATCATAAACCAGCGTCGTTTCAAACTTCGGCTCCCAGTAGCTGGTCAGGCCATTGAGATAATGAAACTGCTTGTCGGTCAGGACCGAATCGATTGCCGACGAAGTCTTCTTATCGAAGTTCTTCGGATAAAAGATCTCAGGCGATTCGTGTTCCCTGCTTAAGGCATACACACCGCTCACGCCCAACAGCAGAGCCAGCAGGCCAACCAGAGAGGCGCTAAGGATCCTGTTTTTCATCTCGATCTCCTTTGGCGCTTCAGACGCATATGGCAATGCAAGGTTTCCACAAAACCCCGCTTATCGCGGTATCACTGGCATAGCGAAATTCGCGGCAGTAGGATGCGCGACAGAGCGGAATCCTTTTAAGCACACGACCACTTCCATGGAGAACCATATGAATCGCAGGGAGTTTCTCGCGGCGGCGGCGGGGGGATTGGCGGCGTCGGCGCTGGGCGGCTATGTCGCCGGGGCACAAGACCATAAGCCGCTGCGCGTCGGGATGATCGGGTGCGGCTGGTATGGAAAGTCAGACATTTTCCGCCTCGTCCAGGTCGCGCCGGTCGAGATCGTCTCGCTTTGCGATGTCGATAAAAAAATGGTCGAGGATTGCGCCGACATGGCCGCGACGCGCCAGGCTTCCAAGAAGCGCCCGCGCGTATACCACGATTATCGCGAGATGCTCAAGGAAAAAGACCTCGACATGGTCGAAATCGCCACGCCCGATCACTGGCATGCCCTGCCGATGATCGCGGCAGCCGAAGCCGGCTGCGACATGTACCTGCAGAAGCCGATCAGCGTGGACATCGACGAAGGCAAAGCGATGCTTGCCGCCGCGCGAAAGCATGAGCGAGTCGTACAGGTCGGCACACAGCGCCGCAGCACGCCTCACCTGGTCGAAGCGCGAAAGATCATCCAGGACGGCAGCCTCGGAAAAATCGCCTTCGTCGAGATCTATTGCTATTACCACATGCGCGCGACCGGCCATCCGCCCGATACAGCTCCGCCAGCGAATCTCGATTACGAATTCTGGACCGGCCCCGCGCCCATGCGCCCCTTCAACCGCATCAAGCATCCGCGAGGCTGGCGCGCCTTCATGGAATACGGCAACGGAATCATCGGCGACATGGCCATCCACATGTATGACATGACCCGCTGGATGATGGACCTGGGCTGGCCGATCAGCGTCTCCTCCAACGGCGGCATCTACGTCGATAAAGAGAGCATCGCCAACATTTCCGACACGCAGAGCGCCACGTTCAACCATGGCGATCTTCAGATCGTCTGGACCCATCGCACCTGGGGCGCTTCGCCGGACAAGCGCTATCCATGGGGCGCAACATTTTATGGCGACAAGGGCACGCTCGAAGCCAGCGTCATGGGCTACACCTTCAAGCCCAACCGCGGCAACGAAATCCACAAGGACGTCACCTACGAGTTGGAGCAATATCCCGAAGACAAAACCGAAAAGGATCTGGAGAAACACGTCGCTCCAGCCATCCGCCATCACATGCAAAACCTGCTGGAAAACATCGCCAGCCGGGGAAAACCAGTTGCGGATATCGAGCAGGGGTACATGTCCACCGCAAGCTGCATCCTCGCGAATATGTCCATGGCCCTCGGCCGCGAACTGCGCTGGGACCCGCAGAAACAGGAAGTGATTGGGGACGAGGAGGCCAACAAACTCATGCGACGACCGTATCGCGCGCCGTGGGTTCATCCGGGCGCGTCGCAGGTTTAGAAGCGATATTTCGCGCGCTTACCGCTCCGAAAGATTAATCGTCGATGCTTCCGCATCGTCCTTATTCCTTTAGCCGCCCCTTTGTGGGGCGCGTCTAGCGGCGCAGAAGCAAAACGGTTGTCCGAATACTAACGCCCATTGTTTTTCCCTCATGCTCCTCGGCGCCCATCTCATCTTCAGCGCCTATGGATTCTGGTTACCCAACGATCCGCGCGGGTCCTGGTCCGACTTCGTTGCATCTTGGGAATTACTGCGATTCGGTAAAGCAACCAAAGTTTCGACGACACGATCCGTTGCCTGGGCGCCACACGACGTCGCGCTGCGAAAGGCCGCGAAGAAATCGCTGACCCATCCGCGGGTATTCTTCAATGGTGCGCAGGCGCTAGCGATCGCAAAAGGATTTGCGGAAGCTGCACGTGAAATCGACCTTCGCATTCACGCGTGCTCAATTCTTCCAACCCATGTGCACCTTATTATTGGAGCTCATCGCGCATCTTATCCCTCGATCACAAGACGATTGAAGGCATGCGCGACCCGGTTCTTACGCGAGGAGCGAATGGATCCAATGCAGGGGCGTGTCGACGGAGAAGGCGCTCCGCAGTCTCCCTGGGGATCCAAATACTGGAAAGTCTTCATCGAGAACCAACGACATCTGCGCCACGCAATTCGCTATGTCGAACAAAATCCGCTGAAGGAAGGTAAGCGAGAGCAGCACCGGAGTTTTGTGGTTCCTTATCCTTCCGCACGACTAGACGCGCCCCACAAAGGGGCGGCTAAAGGAATAAGGACGATGCGGAGCATCGACGATTGAGTATTAAATGGTGCGAAGCGCGATGATTGCTTAACAAAAGCTATCGCGCCGCATTCCCATCTAATTTTCCACAAACCCAGAGGATTCCGTTAGTCAGCAATTGCTGATAGGCCGGGTCGGCACCGGTTTTCATGTCGTGGCCGAGGGTGGTGCAGAAGACGCGGGTGCCGTGGTAGTCGTTGATCCAGGCGACGGTGTGAACCTTACCGGAGGCGGGGCTCTTGGCCGTCAGCAGCGGCGTCGCGGTGGGCATCATCTTGATCGTGTTGTACAGCTCATCGCCGGCGGTTTTCCAGTCGGCGGGAAAGTCGCGAGTGATCGGGTCATCGGCAACCTTCACCGTTGAAAAAGGCTCGTATTTGTCGTGCACGCGCGTGTCCATTCCCACCAGCGCGTGCCACTTGGCATCCGCAATCGCTTCGCGCTCGGCCAGCTTCGGATTCTTTTTGTCGCGTGGCGGCCGATAGGTGTGCATCGAACAGTGGATGAAGACAGCAGGCTTGCCCGCCGCCGCGACCTTGAGAGCGGCGTCATAGTCGCCATCCGACCAGGCTTCGCCAAAGCAGATGTCGTAGATGATGACGTCGCAGTCTTTGCCGAAGGATGGACTCTTGAATTCCGATGCCATATGCGCGGCATCTTCGATGTGCCGAATGTCAATCTGAATGTCGGCCCGCTTGCTGATCTGCTCCGCCAGTTCGGCCGGCATCTTCTTGTAATCGTGGAAACCCCCGCCCACGTACATCACCGCCCGCAACTTCGCCGCAGGCGCCGATTGAGCAGAACCAAAAAGAAATAATGCCGCAAAAATGAAAGTGACGATACGTGTCATTGTTCCCTCACCGAAGACATCGGCCGAAGCTACGATACCACATGCCACGCCCGTGTGGCACGGGCGATCAGGTTCGGGTGTTTTGGCCGCGCACAGCTCCAAATGCTATCGTTTCCGAAAGCAGGAGTAGTGCGCCCATACCGCTTTCCTTTGCGGTAAATCACACTGATGCTGGATCTACAACGGTCACGGGAAGGTCCTTGAAGTCCTTGCCGTTGAAGGTGAGCACGCGGGAGATGCCATAGGATTGCATGGCGGCCGCGAGCCGGGCGTCGTGTGACCGAAAGCCCTTGATCCCCAGCGACTTGACCAGCTCGTGCCACCGCGCCGGCAGATCGTCTCGATCGGGCAGCAGGATAAAGCGTCGCTGGAAAAAGCCGATCCATTGGCTGGCCTGCGCCGTCGAGAAGCCCAGGCCGTTTTCGCCCGCGGGTCGCATCCCCGCGCTGCGCGTCGCGACTGCCCAGAACTCGTACAGGTTCTGCGGGACGATGGCGATCTGCTCCCGTTGTGCGAGCAGTTGGTGGACGGCGGCGCGGGCGATGCCGCCGTGCGGATGAGCCGTCCGCGTCAGGCGGGTCAGCAGGTTCGTGTCCAGAAGGATCACTCCCCCTCCATCCGCGTGTAAATCGCCTCGCGCGAATCATCGACGTCCCCCACGTTGGCCATGTAGGGCTCCATCTCCTTGAACAACTCCTCGACCGTCGCCGGTACGGGCAACTGGGCAGGCGTGCCGACCGGTTCCTCGATGAAGATGATGGCCTCGCGAACCTCGCCTTGCAGGTTTGCGACCTGCTGTGCGATCTGCTGTTTCGAACCGGTGAGCACACGGGCGGTCATGGTGTATCCTTTCAAGGCATATTTTACACGACACGCGCGCGGATGTCGCATGAAGCTGGGCATGCTGGAAATTCGCTAGGCGCCCACAAAATCGCTCGTCGTGTCCTGCCTGCGGCAAATGACAATCTTCGCATCGACCTTTTGCGCGGCGGCGCACGACTGGCGAGTCTGGTCGTCCATGCGATCTGGTCAGGCGGCCGGTGAATGCTTGCGCAGAGACAAACGAGCTTTGGACTTGAGCAGGGAAAGCACGTCCCCGACAAAGATGTAGCTTTCGAATTCCCGTCTTTCGTCAGGCGTGAGCGTGCCCTGATTGGATTTCTCCGCCAGCTCGGCCATGCGGCGATGGTCGGATTCGGAGTATCCCAATTGAAGAGTTCCAGCAGCGGCTTCGGGCGTGAGGGTGGGGTTCGACGCATCGATCACTCGGTTAAAAATGTCCGCTTCGGTGACGATGGCCATGGCAAAATCATAAGCGGGGGAAGGTTTACCTGTCAAAACCGGTCTGGTGCGGATCCGCGTAAAGGTCTTCAGGCACCTTTGGACTGGACGAAACGATCAAACGTACTTGCACAATTCCCCACAGGTTTCGTTCTGACATATTCACGCAAGCGGTTTGGATCACCACGCGAATCGGCCAGTGCGACGTAACCGTCCGGTCTGATGAGATAGGTGGCTGAACGTTTCAATCCAACCGCATGCATTTTCGATTGCCAGGGAAAGACGTGAACCGGAACTGAAAGCTCAGCGCATGCATCGGCTAAGCCGGGGTGTGGCTCGCCATATACATGCACCTGCCAGGCAAGCGACCGGAGGGGAGCGAAGTTGTCGTTGCTTGCGTCGATCGTAACCCACGGCAGCCGGTCGCCTCCATGTACGCTGCCAGCGATACCTTCACTCAAAGGACCGTGCCGATAGTTGATGTTGGTTTGCGACACGGTACGAAACAGAAGCTCGCGAAGCGGCGCGAGCTTAAACGATGCCGCGGCGAAACGCGGAAAAATCCTGGTACGCACGAACTCGGCCAAGCGCCCCTGGCGCGTGACAAAGGTGAAGATGCGGTCTGTCGTTGCAACCAGCCGTCGAGCAAACGTGATGCGCTCGATCTCGTAGCTATCCAGCAGCGTCGGATCGGCGCTTTGCTTGAGCACGGCTGCCAGCTTCCACGCGAGGTTAATCGAATCGCCAATGCCTGTGTTCATTCCCTGTCCGCCGACGGGGCTATGGATGTGCGCGGCATCCCCCAGTAGGAAGGCCCGGCCACTGCGGAATTGGTTTGCCACACGATGATGCACGCGGTAAGTCGAGAACCAATTCACCTTTTCGATCTTGAGCTTCATGTGCTCGATGGCACGCTTGCTTACGTCGTCAAAGGTGAGCTCGCGCTTCTGGCCCGTTGGCTCGTCATGGAGATTGCCGACCAGGCGGATACTCCCTCTTTGCTTCAGTGGGAAGACGATGAGCAGATCAGCCCCATCGAGATCAAGATGCAACTCGTAATCGGTAACCGGCCCGCTCGCCTGAACGTCGGCGACGTAAAAAAGGCCTGTGTAGGTGCCGCCCGGAAACCCGATGCCCAGAACCTCACGGACGGTGGAATGAGCGCCATCGCAGCCAGCGATATAAGAGGCCTGGCAGGATTGCTCCGAGCCGTCTGGAAGCTGAAGTGACGCAGAGATCCCATCTACAGTCTGCTCGAAGCGATGCAGCTTTGTCCGGCGTTCGACTTGGACTCCCAGACTTTGCAACTGTTCGATGAGCAATCGCTCGTGCGCGTCTTGCGGATAGACGAGTGCAAAAGCGAAAGGCGTCAGACCTTTGCCGATATGCGTCAGTGGGACGCGAGCGGCCCGGACACCTCGGGTCCACATGTTCACCGCCGCGACTTTTACGCCGGCATCAACAACCTGCTGAGCAAATCCAGCCTGCTCATAAAACTCCAGCGTGCGTGCCTGCAGGGCCAAAGCACGCGATGTGGTTCCCGCCTCCGCGGTCTGGTCGATGATCCGAACTTTCACGCCCAAACGCGTAAGCCACAACGCCAGCACCAAGCCTGTCGGTCCAGCGCCTGAAATTAGAACGGGCAGATCGTTCATCGCACTTTTCGTGGGATTTTCCAACGCTGGCAATGAGAGCAAGCCATCGGTCCCTGCTGCATTATACGTTGGAGGACGATGCCGACGCTGCGTGCGACGTCGTCGAAGAGAAACGGGATGGCAGCTCGTTTCCATGAAAATTAGCGGCGACCCCGTTTCCAGTCGATTTGAACGCCGCCGCGACAGCCGAGGGATTCTGGGTGGAGAATCCGGATTCGCACACATAAGCTCGCGCATCGGAAGAAGAGCGAGAAAATCCAGGCTTGCATCGCCCCGTTTCCTCGACCTAGACAAGCAATCCTGCCGCTTGGAACGTTTGTCCTATTGCAAGGCAGGATTCCTCTGGAACTGCCCACAACCAGGCACCTTCGCGCAGCGCATTAAGCGTTCCATGCGAGCGATCGGATGCGATCCAGTCGAAAAGTAGCTTATTGCCTATTCGTTCGCCCGCATGGATCTCAGTTAAGTAGTTCAACGGAAACACGTCCCGGAGAATGCCGGCCGGGATGGCGGTTTCGCGCCGGTTAAACCAACGCGCATTCCTCTCTCTCTCGGAATCGGGCAGCCCGGGCATTGGGCCGTCTTTGCCGCCTCGTCTGAAGCCAATTCCCACCGCATGGAAGCCTGGCCCGTAATCGTTATCGAGGAGATACCCATAGCCATATGCTGGCGACATCAAGTCGACGATGAACGAGATCGTCTGCAATATCCGCTGATCCCCCAGATCAAGAATCGATCTCCTACACTTAAATATAAAACAGCCGTCATCACCGAAGCTGGCGGAGAGCCAGCCAAAATCGGTCACATCCGTTTCGGGCGGGGGAGCATATGCCAGCTCGACGTGGGCGATGTTGTCCTTTTGAATGATCCCCTCGACCGCGCGCGTGAGGCGCCGGTAGCGCCCAAATGTAGGGCCCTTTGGTTTCAAGACGCAAAGGCCCGCCACGTTGGCGGGATAGCCTAGATCGGCAAACATCTGAGAGAAGAACCCATATGCCTTACGAATTAGATCGGCCGTCAAGGGCTTTCCAAACAATGCAAGCGTGGTTCGAAGGTCTGCCGCCTTTCCTGCATAAACTCGAGGATCCATATAGATTCCTAAATCCGCAGGCGATTCATGGCTCGATCACGTCCGTCACGCCTGGTCTGTGCTTTAGAATCAACTCTTGTAGCTCACTGAGCTCTTCCCGCAACCTGATCGGTTCTGTCGAAAACAAAAAGGGGTTGTGGGATCCCGCTGATCGATCCGCGCAAAAGCCCGCGAGCGCCTTTCGGCGCTCGCGGACTGGATTTCACGTCGCGCTGGGCGCGGGGGCCGGCGGGTACTCGTGGGTTTTGGGCGACAGAAGCCCAGTTCCTTTGAGCAGCGCCATGGCGACGCGCACGTCGCTCTTCTGAAGAGACGTGGACACCACCTCCATTGCCTGCTCGGTCATGGCCAGCAATTTGTGGCGCGCCGAATCAACCGCCAGGCGTCGCCAGGCGAACAGCGTCTGGGCGAAGCGCGGGTCGGCCTGCCAGCGGTAGGCGGTCTTGCGGCTGACGCCCGCCTCGTCGGCGGCCGCGGTGATGCTTAGGCCGCAGCCCAGAGCGCGCAGGTAAAGAATCTGCGCAGGCGAGAGGTCAGGTGGCTCCAAATCCTCCGGCACCGGAGCTGGCGCTGGCGCCGGAGTCGGCGGCGAGAGCGATGTGGTGACGTTGGGCGCGGAAGCATGCGCGCAGGCGGAAATCGCCGTGGCGGCGGCGTCCAGAATCGGCGCGGTGGCCGTGGTCAAGGCACGAGACATAAAAGTCTCCTCCATAAAAGAGAAAGTGAATCGAAACACTCGGACGGCGTTCGCGCCGCCGAGCAACGAAACGCACACGCGTTCGTTAGGGTCCTGTTCGCCAATGGTGGGGGTGTAGCAAAATCGATTTGGCTAAATCAAGGGTGTATCAAAAAGTAAATTTAATTGACAAACGAACTTGATTGTGGATTCTCGGCGTGGAAGGGTTTTGAGGTAGCTTGCCGCGACGCGGGAGGAACCACCGATATGCCGCAACCGGAGGGGTCGCGGGATTGAAAGAGCCGCGCTCGAAGTAAGCGGTCCGGACGTGCCGCGCAACCAATCCGCTTACTTCGTGCGCGGCTCCTTTAACTCATCCACAAATCCCTGCGTGTCCGTTACTGTGAGCTCGCGGCGGCGGAGGACCGACGCCATCCAAAGAGCCCGGAGTCGATCGGACGACTGCATGCGATCACGTCGGATTGACCATCGATCCCATGTCTCAAAATGACACAGGTGTGACATCGGGTGCCTTATTCATAAGTACATGTTATTTAATGGTTTGCATTTAGAATTGCTTCGAATCTCGTCCGAAAATCTCGCCGCGCGCTTCCTTTTGTGACATTTCGTGACCTTCGACGGGAAAGGAGGCGTAAGATCTTGATCTTCCCACTGTTGCAAGGTGGGGCGAGATTCGGAGTGACCTGAATTGAGTTGGAAATCGTTAGCGGATTGGGCCAAAGAGCGGCCGGCGATGTTGCGTTTGGCCGATCGGCTGGGGCGGAGCCATGGGAGACTGCGCCTCCTGGATCATTTGACGCCGGCGCCGCGTCCGCTGCTGAAGCCTGATCTGCGCGATTGGGAGAAGAAGGAATTTGCTGCGGTGTGGATTGGCCATGCCACGGTGCTTCTTCGCATCGGACAGACGACGATTCTGACCGACCCGGTTTTTTCCGATCGCATTGGCGTGGGGCTTGGGCTGATGACGGCGGGGCCTCGACGTTTAATTGGTCCTGCACTGACGGCGCGAGAGCTTCCGCCGATCGATTTGATCCTGATTTCCCACGCGCATTTCGATCATCTTGATCGTCCATCGCTCGTAAGGCTGCCGCGGAAGATACCGGTCGTCACCGCGCACGAGACGGCCGATCTGATTCGTGACTTGGGTTATCGCAAAGTGCGGGAATTGCGGTGGGGCGAGCAGCTCAAATTGCCCGATGGCATGCGCATCACCGCCCGGCCAGTCGCCCACTGGGGCGCACGAACCTTTTACGATCGTCATCGCGGCTACAACGGATATCTGATCGAATCCGGCAATCGCCGGGTCCTCTACGGCGGCGACACCGCCTATCACGAACGATTCAAAGACATCGGCAAGGTCGATCTGGCGATCTTTGGCATCGGCGCTTATCAGCCCTACGTTGCATCCCACGCCACACCTGAGCAGGCGCTCCGCATGGCCGATCATGTGCGTGCGGATTTCATCCTGCCGATGCACCATCGCACATTTCGGCTCAGTTATGAGCCGCCACTGGAGCCGATCGAACGGCTGCTTGATGCGACGGGGCGTAGCGCCGAGCGCGTCATCGTTCGCGACATCGGCGGGCAATGGGCGGAGAATTGAGCCGCTCCAGCTAAGGCATTATCAGACTCGCCCCTCATCCATTTCGGCAAATAACCGCGCAAATACCCTCAATCAACCCAAGTCGCGCCCGTCCTGCGCCGACACATAGGATGAGCGTCTTCCGGCGTAAGTGTCGGGAGCAGGGGAACGTCGGTATTGGTATCGAGGGCGAGCCAGAGTGGAACGTCTGAAGCTTCTCATTATCGAAGATGACCAGGATCAGCGCGAGCTGATGCGCGAAATCCTTGAAGAGCGATTCGGCGACGGAACCGTCGCGGCGGCGGAAAGCAAGGCATCCGCTCTTGTCCAGGAGCTGTCGGCTTTCGACCTGATCCTTTCCGACTACAACCTTCCGGACGCCACCGGAATGGAACTTCTCGAAGAGATTAAGAAGCGCTGCGATACGCCGGTGATCATGGTGACCGGCGAAAATGTTGGGCAGATTGCCGCTGAGGCAATTGGCAAGGGCGCAACCGATTATGTCGTGAAGTTCGGCGATTACCTGTTCACGATTCCGCTGGTCGTGGAGAAGAACCTGGCCGTCGCGAAGATCAAGAAAGAGAACCAGCGGCTTCAGTCTGAACTCGAGCAGGCGCTTCGTGAAGTTCAGGAAAAGAATCAGCAGCTCGAGAAATCGCTCAAACGCGTTGAGGAAGTGGCCGCCACCGATCCGCTCACGGGGCTTTATAACCGCCGGCATTTTGGAAAGGTCGTCGATCAGCTCTTCAGCGAATCGCAGCGATACGACACCGACCTGTCCTGCGTCATGATCGACCTGGACGGCTACAAACAGCTCAACGATAGCTATGGCCATCAGATCGGCGACCAGTTGCTGATCGTTGCCGGCAAGGTGATCTCGGCCAACATGCGCAAGATGGACGTGGCCGCACGATATGGCGGCGACGAGTTCATCCTGCTCCTCCCGCGCGCCGGTGGAGAGGAAGCATCAGGCGTCGTCGCACGAATTCGCGAAGAATTCCGCCAGGCATCGGCAATCGTCCTTCGCCGAAATGAAGGCGTCAGCATGTCGGTCGGCATCGGCAGCGTGAAAGTGGACATGCCCGCCGGCTCCGAGCAATTGATCGCCGCGGCAGACGGCGCGCTGTACAAAGCCAAGGAAGGCGGACGAAATCGAATCGTCGTTTCACAAGCCGCAGGCGCATGAGTTTAGCCGCGACGCGACAGCGGAGCGCTTCTCCGAGCGCTCTGGAAAAGCGCTCCGCTGCGCGTCGCGGCTAAACTCGGCTGCACAAGGTCATCTCCGAAGTCTGAATTGTCGCGTTCTTTGTCCGACTTTGGCCTGGGTGCGATGGTCAATCGTGCCTGCGGTGGCCTTCATCGCGCTGTGCCTGGATCGCGGATACCAAAGCGATTTCTGGCAGCACCTGGCGCGGGGAATGCAGATTGTCGCGCAAGGGCACGTCCTTCATCGCGATCCCTTTTCATTTCTGACCCAGAATCAAGTTATCCGCGACGCCAATTGGCTCACGCAGGTCCTGTATTGGCGCGCTTATAGCGTCGGCGGCCTCGAATTGGTGCAGGTCGGCAATGCATTGATTGTTGCGCTCACGTTGCTTGTCCTCATCCGCCACTCGTACAGAAAGTCCAACTCACTTGCAGCCGCAATGGTGGCCGGAGCGATCGCATTTCTGGGTCTGTGGCAAATGCTTCTCATTCGGCCGCAGACGCTCTCGCTGCTGCTGTTTGCGATACTTCACGAGCAATTGGACCGGAAACAGAAGCGCAGGCTTTTGATTCTTCTGCCGATCATCATGGCACTGTGGAGCAACCTGCATGGTGGCTTCGCAATTGGTCTGGTGTTAATCGGCGCCTCCTGCTTCTCTGACGTGGTTGATTCATGGGTGCAGCGCAAAGCCATCTCCGCTTGGCCTGCTTTGATTTTGGCCCTGGGATTTGCAGGCACGCTCTTCAATCCATGGGGCATCGAAGTTTATCGAGCGTCAAGCGAAATTGCTTTCCGTGCTTCCTCCAGAGGAATCGAAGAATGGCTGCCGCCAACGATGCGCAGCCTTGCCGGCCAGATCCTAATTTTCTCGATCGTGCTGATCATCGCGCTCTCGGTCAAAACGCGCCGAAAGCCGAGCGTCCGCGAAGGGTGCCTGGCGATCTGCTTTCTGCCTCTCGCATTCCACAGCACGCGAATGATTGCCTGGTGGCTCTTGGCGATGACGCCAATCTTGGCCGATCTATTTGCAAAAATCCTGACAGAGAAACATCCCGCTCGCGATCTTCGCCCATCCTGGATGGCGGCGGCGGTGATGCTACTGCTTGGAGCCGAGGTCGCGCTGAGCGTTCCGTGGATGGAGCGTTACAACCCGGTGATGGGAACGCTCCGCTCCGGCTATCGCATCGAAAGCGACGTCGAAGCCGCAGCCATTCACATTCCGCCCGGCTCGCGAGTCTTCACACGGCTCGAATGGGGCGGCCGGCTCGATTGCGCGATAGGGCCGCAGAATTCCGTCTACATGGACGGCTGGATCGAACTTTACTCCGATCCCCAGTGGCAAGACTTCCAAACCGTCAGCGCCGGCGAGCGAGGATGGGAGCAAATCCTGGATCGATGGCAGATAAACTGCCTTTTGCTGGAGAAAAGCTACCACGCCCATCTGCTGGCAAAAGTGCGGGAATCCGGCCAATGGGAGCAAAAGTTCGCCAGCGGCCCGGCAATCCTTCTGGTCCGAAGGAATGTCCCTCAAAGTTAGCAACCTGTCGAAAAACCTGATTTTGCAACCTAACCTTTGCTCCGACCGATATACAGGTGAAGTGGAGCGTCGAGCGGCTGTGGGAAGGATTCCATGGCCGACCTGAGGCAACGGGCAGCCTCGGAACTCCTTGCAATTGAACAAGCGATCGGAGTCACGCGTTCAATTGACACGGGACCGCCATGAGGGCGGCTCATCGACGCTTCCCGGTGGAGGAAACCGTCACTTTTATGGACGAAGACCCATTTCTGGGTTGGGGCCTGAAGCCAGTGGAACTCGCTGATCAGGCCGTCCTCAATCCTTATTTCAATTCGCTGTCTGAGCCGCTTTCAGACTACACCTTTTCCCAGCTCTATACGTGGCGGAACAGCCTGCGCATCCTATGGAAGGAGATCGCCGGGCATCTGTGCGTGTTTGCCAATGGCACGGGCGATCTGACACTGCTCATGCCGCCCATCGGTGATACCGGTGGAGATTCCGCGCTCAAGGCCGCCTTCGAGCTGATGGATGATTACAACGCCAACCATGGCGTGCCTGATCGCTCACGCATCGAATATTGCAGCGAAGAACTGCTGGGCCGATTCAATCGCGCTGCATTGTCAGTTACGCCCATGGGTGCTGATTACGTCTATGACCTCAATCGCATGATTGATTTGGCCGGCGGAGATCTGGCCAGCAAGCGACAGGCAAAGAATCGTTTCATTCGCAATTATCGCCATCGCGTCGAGCCTTACCGCGCAGCCGACCATCTCAAAGATTGCCTGGCGCTTCTCGACAATTGGAAGATTCATCAGGATGCGCAGCACCTGGAAGAGCCGAACGCAAATGCGATCAAGCGATCCAAAGAATCCATCGCCACCGCCTTGTGCCTGGAATCGGCCCAGACGCTGGGGATGCAGGGAATGGTTGTCTATGTCGAAGAACCCTCACGTGGCGATATAGTCGCAAAGTGGTCCCTTCGCGCCTTCACATTCGGCGAGACGCTCGGTCGCCAGCAGAGCAGCATCACCATCGAAAAGACTGATCTTGAAGTCCGCGGCCTGGCGCAATTCATCTTCAGCGAATTTTGTCAGAAGTGCTGGTCGCATCTGCCGCTGGTGAACGTCGGCGACGACTGGGGCTTGGAAAGCCTGGCTTGGACAAAGCAAAGCTATCGGCCAGTGAAGATGCTTCGCAAATTTGTGATGCGACCTCAGGCGGTTGTCATGAGTCCGACGGGAATTGATTTGAAGCGCGAGCCGGAGTCTGTTGTAGCGGCTTCGGAACCTACCGTCGGCGGCTGCACCGAGCCCGTTCTCTCCACCAAAGCCGCCTGATTCAATTCCGCGATTAGCTTTATTTCGCGAGCATCACACGCTCGATGAAGCCGGTGTCCACGTCACCGCTCTGGAAGTTCTGGTTATCCATGATCTGCATGAGCAGGGGGATGGTGGTTTTGGTCGGCGCAATGTGAAATTCGCCCAGCGCCCGCCGCATCGTCGAGATGGCCTCGGCGCGAGTTGGGCAGTGAACGATCAGCTTGGCAACCATGCTGTCGTAATTGGGCGGAATGCGATACCCCGCGTAGACGTGCGTATCCAGTCGCACACGCGGCCCGCCCGGTAAGCGCAGTTCACTGATGACACCCGGCGACGGTGCGAATTTTCGCTCCGGGTCTTCAGCGTTAATACGCACTTCGATTGCGTGGCCATTCTGCGGCACCTGCTCCTGCTTGAACGAAAGCGGAAGCCCTGATGCCACGCGGAGCTGTTCCTTGATCAGATCAAGACCAGTAACTTGCTCAGTGACGGGGTGCTCAACCTGAATGCGCGCGTTCACTTCCAGCAGGTAGTAGTTCTGGTCTTTATCAACGAGGAACTCGACGGTGCCGGCATTGGTATATCCCGCCGCCTTGATTAATCGAACCGCCGACTGACACAGCGCCTCGCGCACTTTTGATTTGAGCACGGGACTCGGTGACTCTTCAACCAGCTTCTGATGGCGGCGCTGCATCGAGCAATCGCGTTCCCACAAATGGCAAGCATTGCCATGCGCATCGGCAATCACCTGCACCTCGACGTGCCGGCCGAATTCGATGTATTTCTCGATGTAAACGGTGGAATCTTTGAACGCGTTTTCCGCCTCGGCCTGGGCTTGTCGAAGGCCGGCCTGGAGCGAGACATCATTGTGCGCGATGCGCATTCCTCGCCCGCCGCCGCCCGCCGCCGCCTTGATGATAACGGGGTAACCGATCTCCTCAGCGATTTTCAATGCTGTGCGTTCGTCGTCCACCGCGCCGTCGCTGCCGGGCACCGTTGGCACTTTGGCTTTTTTCGCCAGCTTTTTGCAGGCCACTTTATCGCCAACCGCGGCCATCGCGCTGACCGGCGGGCCGATGAACTCGATCTTGCAGCTTCGGCAGACTTCCGCGAAGTGAGCATTTTCCGCGAGGAACCCGTACCCGGGGTGAATCGCCTGCACATCCGCAATCTCAGCGGCGGAAATAATTCGCGGAATATTGAGATAGCTCTCGGCCGGTGCGGGATCGCCGATGCAGATCGCCTGGTCGGCCAGCTTCAAATAGGCGGCATCCTTGTCGGCGGTCGAATAGACCACCGCCGTCTGAACCCCCATTTCGCGGCAGGCCCGGATGATGCGAAGCGCGATCTCGCCGCGATTGGCTATGAGAATCTTGGAGAACATTAATCGGGTTTCACGAGGAACAGGACCTGTCCGAATTCGACCGGCTGGCTGTCCTGGATAAGAATCTTGGCAATCGTGCCGCGGCACTCCGCCTTGATGTTGTTGAACACTTTCATCGCCTCGACGATGCAGACGTCCGTTTCCTCATCAACGCGCGAGCCGACGTTAACGAAAGGCTTGGCGCCTTTGGCCGGCGCGGCGTAGAACGTGCCGACCATCGGGCTCTTGATGCGCAGCAACTTGGATTCGTCTTCGCCTTCGTCGGCCGATTTGGCCGCGGCCGGAGCTGATGCAGTGGCTTGAGGCGCCGCCTGCGAAACTGACGGGGCAGCGAACATCTGCGGCGCCGTCGGCATGGCAAACGCCGCCGCTCCGCGCTTGATCACTACGCGTCGCTGCCCGTCGCGCACGTCCACCGTGTTGACGTCATTTTCGGTCATCAATTCCACGATCTGCGACAGCAGGTTCACGTCCATCGGGCTGCCCGATGCCGCCGTGGGTTTATTGGCCGACTTCTTATTGCTTTTCTTTTTTTCACTCAATGTGGCACCCCTCGAAGCTCCGATCGAGGCTGGACAGCACCTCGCACCCGGAGTGGGTAATCAGCACGTCATCCTCGATGCGGACCCCGCCTTCGCCGGGCAGGTAAATTCCCGGCTCGATCGTCACGATCATCCCCGGCCGAAGCTCTTCATCCTGCGCGTTGTAATGCAGGCGGGGAAGCTCGTGAATGTCTCGGCCAATGCCATGCCCGAGGCCATGTCCAAATTCCTTGCCAAATCCCGCGCGCTCGATCACATCGCGAGCCACGCGATCGGCTTGGAGCGTCGTTACTCCTGGGCGAAGGAACTTGATGGCTGCTTCCTGTGCTTCCAGGACCAGCTTGTGAATCTGCTTGATCTTCGGACTGACGCGCCCGACAAGCATCGTGCGCGTCAGATCGCTGCAGTACCCTTTGAGTAGCGCGCCCCAATCAAACAGCAATGGCTGATCGCGCTGCACCAGCGTTTCGGCTGGGCGATAGTGCGGCAACGAGCTGTTGGCAGCAGCCGCCACGATCACCGGAAAGCTTGAATCACTAGCTCCGCGCGAGCGAAGCTCGAACACCAGCAGCCCGGCAAGATAATTCTCCGTCAGCCCGGCCTTGATCTCGCCACGAATGGCTTCAAATGCTTCTTCCGCAACCGCGACCGATTTGCGAATCAGGTCGATCTCGTTGTCGTCCTTGACCATGCGGATCCTGGTCATGACATCTTCGAGGGGAACCAGCTCGATCTGTTTGGAGCCGCGACCTTCCTTTTCCCGCTGAACCTTGGCTGCACGATCGATCGCGTCGATCTGGCCAAAGGAGGTGAAATTCGACTCAAAGCCCACGCGATTCAGATTGGCGTCGCACAGCACCTTGGCCAGCGCCACCTCCATCTTGTCTTCGCGGATAAAGGCCTTCAGCCAGCCGGCTTCCAGCTCGGCCTGTTCCTTGTACCGAAAATCGGTGACGAGAAAAAAGTCCTTCTCGGTGATGATTCCAATGGAATCGTCGCCGGTGAAATTGGTCAGGTAGGCCAGGTCGGCCGGGTGCGTCAGCAGCAGGCCGTCAAGCTTCAGGTGCTTGATGGCATCGCGCACATTCTTCTGTCGGACCTTCAAATACGCCTTGGCGCGGCTGACAACTGGTTTGGTCTGCATTCGAGCTTGTTCCATGACAATCGTTCGCGAAGAGGGCGAAAAGTAATGGAGCGGTGGCGTGCCTGTCAACATGCCAACCGCTCACGGTGAAGATGGCAAAACTTTTGCGCCACTGGATTTGAGCGGCTTTGCGGCGCTGTGGGGTTGATGGGCCGGCATTAATATACTGGTCATGCCTGCCGCCAAATCACCTAAGCAACTGCTCAAGACCTATCAGGCCAAGCGAAATTTTGCCAAATCACCGGAGCCTTCGGGCAAGAGTCGCGCAAAGCCTGCCGGCTCACAAAAAAAGCCCATTTTCTGTGTGCAGAAGCACTTGGCCAGCCATCTGCATTACGATTTTCGACTGGAACACAATGGGGTGATGCTGTCGTGGGCGGTGCCGAAAGGGCCTTCGCTCGATCCGGCCGACAAGCGGCTGGCAATGCGAGTTGAAGACCATCCGCGCGATTATGCCGACTTTGAAGGCGTCATCCCGGAGGGTTATGGCGCGGGCATCGTCATGCTGTGGGACAAGGGAACCTGGGTCCCAGAAGTTGATGACATCGACGCGGCCCTTCGAAAAGGCGATCTGAAATTCACCCTCGAAGGCGTCAAACTCAAAGGCTCCTGGGTGCTCGTGCGGACGGGCCGAGGCGAGCAGGGGAGCGAAAGTAGAACCTGGCTCTTGATCAAGCATCGCGATGATTGGGCCGGCGAGATCGACATCACTGCAGCGGCTCCAAAGAGCGTCAAAAGCTTTGGCGACTTTGCCGACATCCTCGGCGCAAACCAGCCGGCTATCTGGAAATCACATAAGCCCGAAGGGAACAGCCAGGCCAGTGCCATGCTGCGCGGCATCATCGAGGAAGCCGCCCAACGAAAGCTCAAGGCGTCAAAGGGCAAGAAACGCGCTGCTCCGAAGAAGGCGGTGACGGCGAAGAAACCCGCTAAACGCCGAACAAAGTGAACGGCCCCTCCGGTGGCGCGCAAGACCAACTCCGCATGGAAACGCCGACGTCCACGTCGGCTCTTCTACATGGCATTGCCGATGAGGACGTCGGCGTTCCAATCACCGCCTATCATCCTGTTTTCAAAGTTGCTGAAAGTATTTGTCCCCAAGTTCGTGGCGACTATACTTTCAGTAACTACTGAAAACAGGAATACCGATGTCCACTACTTTACTGAAAGATGAGTTGACTGCTCCCGCGACTGAAGCCGCTATTAAGCCTCCGCTTTCCGAAACCGATCGCAAGCTTCACACGGCTCAGGACCTGTTCATCCGCCGATGGGGCGAGATGGGCCAGACGTGGGGCATCAACCGCACCATGGCCGAGATTCATGCCTTCCTCTACATCACCGGCATGCCGCAATGCACGGATGATGTGATGGAGCGATTGAACATCAGTCGCGGCAACGCATCGATGAGCCTGCGCGCCCTGTGCGACTGGGGCATCATCCGCCGGCTGCACAAGCGCGGCGAGCGCCGCGAATATTTTGAGAGCCTCTCAGATGTGTGGGAGATGTTCTCGATCATCGCCGCCGAGCGCAAACGCCGCGAGATGGACCCGGTCCTCGAGACGATCAAGCAGTGCCAGAAAATGCTCGATGAAAGCGCGTTGGGGAAATCCGCTGCGCGAAAAGAAGCCGTTGCACTGACGCGTCATCGCCTGCAAGGCATGGAAGAGTTCATGGTCGTGACCAACAAGATCTTCCAGCAATTTGTCGGCAACGCCCGCAGCGGACTGAATCGCGTAGCGCGCGTGCTGTTAAAAGCCCTCGGTTGAAATCCGCAATCCTGACGTCTATTTCTTCGAACGCTCCATCACCAGCAGGATGAAATCAGTCCCGGCTGAGTCAAGTTTTTCCGGACGCTCATCGTGGCCGACGTCGCACGCGCACAGTTTCAGCTTGTCGCCGTCCAGTTTGTAAATGCCGAGCGATTTCTGTCCGGCACGGCCTTGCGCTTCGTTATCCTTCGTCACGGTGAAATCAATCTGCGCCGGCGAGGTGCTCGAATCGATCTTGAACGTGCCTTCGAGAAGCACGTCATCGCCTCTTTTGACAAGGAACTTGTCGGCTTCAAATATGAGTTGGCCGGCTTTGTTCTCGTCGGGGATATCATCGTCGCCATGCTTCTGGCTCACCACCTTCCACGTACCCTGCAATGGTTTTGATTTCGCCGCGCCGGCATCATCCGGCTTGTCTGCTCCAATCAGAAACGCCGAAAGCACGACAAGGGCCAGGAGTTTTTTCATTTTGCATTCCTTCCATGAAGGTTTGGATTTTCGTTTTCCTGTGCTGCCCGAAAGTTGACGGAGAAGCTACACCACAATTGCACAATTTTGCACATGTCTTTTAGCGGGGCACCGTCCCGGCCATCATTCCGACATCTATCGCCTGCTGGGGTTTTATGACCGGCACGATAAGCGTGAATCGAATGCATCCTCCCTGTAGGATTCGCGTTCATCATCTGCGGCTGGAGGAGCTTATATGCACATATCTATTGTGAAACCTGTAAAAGAAGCGATTTTATTCGCTGCGGCGGCATTCATTGTTGGCGTCGGGTGCACATCGGCGCATCATTCATCGCAATCACAGTCAAAAGAGATTGCTGCGGGCGACTGGCCCAACGTTTTCCTCGACAAGGAGGGAACGCGCTATTCGCAGCTGGATCAGATCAATCGCAAGAATGTCAGTCAGCTCAAAGTGGCGTGGGTTTATCACACGCATGACATGGCTCCGGGCCGCACGATCGAATGCACGCCGCTGGTGGTTGATGGCGTCATGTACATCACCACCGTCAACACGCATTGCGTCGCGCTGGATGCCGCGACGGGGCGCGAGCTGTGGACCTACGACCCCTACACCGACAACGACCGCCATTGGCTCAAGGCATCAGGCGGAGTCAATCGGGGAGTGGCTTACTGGTCAGATCATGTGCAGGGCGGACAGCGCCGCATTCTTCTTGGTCTCACCGATGGCCGATTGGTTTCGCTCGATGCCCGTACAGGTAAGCCCGATCCACTTTTTGGAGATGATGGTGTCGTCGATCTCCGCAAAGGACTTGCGGATGAGTATGGCGATCTCAATGGCCGCTCCTACGGGCCGACTTCCGCGCCGCTCGTTTTTGAAAATCTGGTCTATCTCGGATTCTCCAACGAGGAGGCCAATCCTTCAGCACCAGGCGACACGCGCGCCTTCGATGTTCGCACCGGCAAAGAAGTCTGGCGGTTTCATGCGCTGCCGCGCGGCAATGAATTTGGGGCGAAAGATTGGCCGAACGACAACTGGAAGCAGCGGGGCGGCGCCAATGCCTGGGGCGGGCTCACGCTCGATTCCGACAAAGGCATTCTCTTCTTCGGCACCGGCTCAGCCACCAGCGATTTCTACGGAGCCGACCGGCCCGGGAATAATCTCTTTTCCAATTGTGTGATGGCTCTCGACGCCCGCACCGGCAAACGCCTCTGGCATTTCCAGACCGTGCATCATGATCTGTGGGACCACGACAATCCCTGCCCACCCGTGGTAATGAAGGTGAAGCATGATGGAGTATGGGTGGATGCCGTCGCGCAGTGCACGAAGATCGGCTACTGCTTTCTGCTCAATGAGATGACCGGCAAGCCACTGTTTGGCGTGAAGGAAGTCCCGGTGCCGGCATCCGACATGCCCAACGAGCAGGCGAGCCCGACGCAGCCGATGCCGCTCAAACCCCCGCCGTTTTCAAGGCAGGAGTTGACGCAGGACGATCTGGCCGATCTGTCTCCCGAGCAGCATGAAGAAATCCTCAAGCGATGGGAAGGCTATCGACAGGAGCCGCTCGCGCCGCCAAGCCTGCGCGGCAGCATTTCCATCCCCGGTTTCCATGGTGGCGCTACCTGGGCCGGCGCATCGTTCGATCCAACCACCGGCTACCTCTACGTCAATTCCAACAATGTGCCCAACGTTATCACGATGCGCAAGGATCGCGCGCTCGGCTACCAATCCACCGGCTACATTCAATTCCGCGATTCCAAGAACTACCCGGCAGTCAAGCCGCCCTGGGGCGTGCTGACGGCGATTAATCTCAACACCGGCGATTTTGCATGGCAGGTGCCGCTGGGCGAATATCCCGAGCTTGCCGCCCGCGGCATCCCGCGCACCGGCACCGAAAACTTCGGCGGTACCATCGTCACCGCCGGCGGACTTGTTTTCATCGCCGCAACCACCGACGAGCGCATCCACGCCTTCGACAAATCCACCGGCCAAATGCTCTGGGAAGCGCAGCTTCACGCCGGTGGCTACGCCACGCCCTGCACCTACATGGTGCATGGGAAGCAATACGTCACCATCGCCGCCGGCGGCGGGGGTAAGCTCCGTACGAGGTCAGGAGATGAGTTTGTGACGTTCTGTTTGCCATGAGCGAAGTCGAAACGCTGGCCCACCGGTGCATGACATTAATAGGCAGATGCACTTCTCCCTCCCGCCCCCGGTACTCCGGGGGAGGGCCGGGGAGGGGGCGATTGAATCACGAGCTGGCCGAAGATCCCCCACCCTAACCCTGCCCCGGAGTACCGGGAGAGGGAATAAAGCACCTGCCGCCGATTGTATTAAGCACTTATTTTGCCGAGAGGTCGATTTGGTTTTGAGGCAACCGCCTAATTTGCCCGCGAATCACGGCACATCTTTTCCGCTCGTGCCATTGCTTTCGGCTAAGTCGCGGAATTTTTTCATTTCCGCGGCCCCTCCAAAAGCTCCCGCGGAGACATTCGGCCCGAGCAGCTTGAATTGCTTACGTGCAATTTCCCAGTGCTTGCCCAAGCAGGCATAGTAGCAGTAGTAGCTACGCGTGGTGTAATTATCCGGCTCCAGCCGCAGGACCGGTTCATAAACCGATTGCAGATCATGCCAAACATTCGCCTGCGCGAAGTAGGCCGACTTGTCGTCATGATCCATGGCAATGTCGATGTGTGCCGTGATCAGTACGAAAGGGAGGTTGCCGTACCAGTTTTGCGTGTCGAAGCATTCGTGGCCGAATCGAAGCATTTCTTCGTGGCTCCCATACCAGCGCGGCATCAGGTACCACATCTTTTTTTCACAGGCTGGGCGATCATCTGGATTAGCCTGCATCGCCCGCTGAAACCATTGTTCCATGACCGCATTGCCCTTGCCCTCGCCCAGCTCGATATCGAGCATTCGGGTTGGAACAACAGGATCGGTTGGGTCCGCAGCCCAGGCCTCGGTGTAGTTCCGCTCGGCCAGCGCCAAGCGTTCCTCAAAAAGTTGCATATTCTGCGGCGAAACTTTGTAAGCCCAGTCGCCCCCGCGCGCCTGCCAGGCGTAATCTTTGTAGTAGCTTCCCCTGTACCGGAGCAGCAGGGCCTTTGGAAGCACATGCTCAAGGGGCCCCTCGACAATACTGAATAATGGCCTCATATCCACGTTGATTTTGGAAGTTCGAGTCGTGAATTGCTCAGCCGTATTCACCAGCAATCGGGGTGGAATGTTATCGCTCGCCAGGGCTGGCCAGAAGTTCAGCATGTCGTGGTGCCACGGCCACGACTTGTCCCAGGTCGCCTTGTCAGGCGTCTTCTGTCCCTTGGCCTTTGCCTTGGCCCAACAGAGATCGTAGCCGTTACTGAACGTATCCATGAAGACCCATGCTTTGATGTATCGCGGATAATTGGTGGGAGACATCCCGCTTGCCGCCCGGTAATACATCGTGAAGACGGTGTCCTTATCGACCGGCGAGTTGTAATTCAGATAATTCGCCTCAAGGTAAAGCACCAGCGGATCGTCGCAGCCGGTCTCGATCGCTTTTTCCAGGTGCCCGTGTCCGATTGCTCCGCCGCTGGCATCCAGATCAATGCCCGCCTTGGCATCGGCATCCCATTTCACGTTGGTCTTGCCGAAGCGGGCGTATGAATCCATCGCGAGCTTATGGTACCACTGCACATCTTCCTCGTTCCGCTTTTGAAGTCGCAGGCGAGCCGCTTGCCAGGGCTTGATTCGGTCCACGACCTCCTGCAGAGCTTTGCGAACCTCCGGCGAAAGGCTCTGGCGATGGGCAGCCGCTTCAATTTTTTCGAACGCCACGGGCGGCTCCAGGAGCAGCGCGATCTTCGCATCCGACCGGGTCTGCGCATTGGAGCTGCCCAGGTCAGTGACCCACTGACCGATATCCGGCGCGGAATTTTTTGCCTCAGTTGCCTGAGGTCGCGTCGCCTGGCCGAAGGCCGATAGCGCCGCTATTGCAAACACAAAAGAAGCAGCCAATGCGCGCCAAAAGGATATAGTTTTCATCATCCGACCCCGTGAGGATTTCATCACTGAAGCGCGATGTTCAGTTTCAAATAAAAAAACTGCCGCTGTACAAATTGACTCATGCAGCAATCTCTTGTGCCATTAAACTGATGACCGCGTTATTTTGGGCGCGGCGCTTGTCAGGCGAAAGGGAGGAAATCATGGGACGTCATATTTTCTTGTCGATGGTTTTGCCGGCGCTGTGCTTTCCGCTTTGCGCTCGCGCCAACCTCCAGGCCGAGATTGTGGAATTGGCTCGCAAGCTGCAGCCAATTCTGCAAAATTCCGCGGCTCAGCTTGCTGAGGGGGAAGAATGTTCAATATGCGTCCACGAGCCGATAGTCTCCGAAGTTATTTTGCGGCGCTATCGAAACTGATGAAGGCGAAGGGGCAATAGGATACCGCGCTCGAAAAGTCGAGCGTATGGAAGACGGTTCCTGATCGCGTATTGCCGTTCGGCCGGCTATTTACGTATCGGATCAACCCGACTTACTGGCGCTGAAAGTTCCATGGGCCGAGCCGTGCTTGGCACCGGCGTTGAACTTGCCCGCCAGGGTGTTTAAGTCGGTGCTGGCGGCGCCGCTGAGGGTCAGCGACAGATGGAGCCCCGATCCGTGCAGCGAAAATTTCCCTTTGACGTTGACTGTTCCCTTGATGTTAACCGTCCCATACCCTTCGACGGTCAACGTGCCGGCGAGCTTGCCGGTCGTGCCTTCCGACGTGAGCGAGATGCTCACGGTGCCGGTTAGTCCCTTGCTCGAGGCAAAGCTGCCTGAATAGGTGCCGACGATATTTGGCACCGTGGGATGTTGGTGCACGGCAGCCGGGGTTGCGGCCGCCAATGCTGTCAATGAAACCGGAGCGGCGGACAAAAGACGACGTGACTCCAACATTTCGATCTGCGCAGAAATATGCGACGCGCGCTTTGCAGACATGAGATAGCCTCCTAAGTTTTGTGCGGTGATGCGGGATGATAACCGGCCGCAGAAACCGAATGCAAGCAAATTATTGACAATGAACAAGGGTACAGGCCCACTTGTGGGCCAAGTCTCCTTTCCGCTGTTACGGATCAAACCAAAACGGACTTAGCTTCGGCTTGGTAAAACTTATACCGTGATCATGAACACCCACTTCGCCCGTCTTCTGATCCCCTTGGCAATTCTCACGCCGGTCGCCCCAGCGGCGCCGGACGCACCGCAGACCAGGTCATCCGATTCGTCATCTATGGTGCTCGACGTGACGCAGCGCCTCGGACCAATGCGGATCGACAAGATCGCCAGCCTGGGGCAGGGCGGCCAATCGCCCGATCCGATCTGGGCGGGTCGCGCGCCTGAAATTCGCGCACTGCATCCTCGCGTGATCCGTCTTTTCCTTCAGGAGTATTTCGACGAGCTTCCCAGGAAGGGAACTTACAACTTCAAATCGATGGACAAAGTCATTGATCTGGTGCGCGACTCCGGCTCTGAGCCGATGATGAACATCTGTTTCAAGCCGAAGGTTCTGTTTCCCAAAATTGACCCGGCTGTCGTCGAACCCAACGACTGGGCCGAATGGGACCGACTCATCGAAGCGATGGTCCGCCATTACAAAGATCGCGGAACGAAAATCACTTATTGGGAAGTAATGAATGAGCCGGACATCGGTGAGGCCGGGGGTTGCCCGTATCTGTTTACGCCTGACAACTACCCACCCTTTTACGCGCACACCGCAGCGGCGATCTTGCGTGCCGACCCGTCGGCTCGGGTGGGTGGCCCGGCGCTGGCCAATCCAAATAGCCCGATACTCCCGGCGCTGCTCGATTACTGCGCCAAGCGTCAGACGCCGTTGCACTTTATTTCGTGGCACATCTACTCCAGCAATCCATCCGCCATCCACGATACGATCGTGCAAAAGCACAAACAGCTTGCGAAATATCCAACTCTCACCGGCGTCGAAACCTTCCTGGATGAATGGAATGTGAGCCTGCTTCAGCCCCTTCGCGATCGGCAGTTTCAACCCTGCTATGTGGCGGAGTCCATCTACCAGATGCTCGATGCCGGGCTCGATTTTGGCTGTTATTACCACATTCGCGATTATCATGTGGATCAGGACAATTTCGATCGCTTCATGACCCCCAGAGGCTCCGCTGCCATGGCCAAGTGGTGGAACCGCAATCACCAGAACAGCGGGCTATTTGATTACGAAAACAACGTGCGCCCCGCGTACTATGCGTTCAAATTGCTAACTCGCCTGACTGGCGATCGCCTGCGTCTCGAATCCTCCGATCCCCATATCCACGGCCTTGCGACATACGATGCGCGAGCTGGAATCTACAACCTGATGTTCTGGAATTTTTCTAAAGAACCAGTGCGTCTTGAGCTTCACGTCAAGGGTCTGACCGGCCGCTGGAAAGCCACGCGGCTCGAGCTCGATGGCCGCAATCCCAATCCCGATGAAGATTCCCGGCTGCACATGCTCGACCCCCTAACGCTACCTACGGGAGAAGATGTTGCGATTCCAATATCGATCGAACCCTATGGCGTTGGTTTTTGGATGATCGAGAGGTGATCTCAAAAAGAATGGAATCAATATCTTGGTTCATATGCGCCGAAACGTGTAAGAGAGATGCGCACGAAGTAAGCGGAACAGCGCAGTCTCGCGCTAATCCGCTTACTTCGTGCTCGGCTCTTTAAATCTTCGGCCCAAGCGCCATTAAAATTTCCGGCGACGTCAGTTCGCGGTAAAATCATCGCATGCCCCGAACTCACCGGAGGCAGATCATCGTTCGCTATCTCGTCTGGCTGCCGCCGGTCGTGTTGTTCGTCGCATCGTCCTTGTGCCCGTATATCCGAACAGGCGACCGCCGATCGGGAACCGGGCGTGATCCGCGACAATACCTATTCCTCATCGGTATCTATTATTTATCAGGGCTGGCCCTTTTTTGGCTCATTCGCCGATTGATCCGGGAGCACACGGGGGTCGCGCATAGGAATCGCCGATCCAAAGGCCAATGCGCCGCCTGCGGCTACGATCTCCGTGCGACTCCTCAGCGATGCCCGGAATGTGGCATGATTCCAAAGGAGGTGAACGCATGACGCACCTCGATACGCACTCTGAGCGATCCATTCCGCCTGAAGAAACGCACGACCCGCTCAAGCTACCGGCGGTTCTAATTACCGTCGGCGCGGCCAGCATGGTAATCGCTGCGTTGACACTCATTGCCAATTTCGCGGGGCTGTTGATGGCAGTCGGTAATGCAACCACGGCAGGCCGAGTCCCGGCTTATGTCGCGCGCGGCACTCCCGCGCGGATGCCTGCCGTGCTGAATCCGACAACGACCACGGACAGCCAGGTGCCTTCGCCTGGCATTAACCAGAGCAACCGGAAATTCATCGTGAACAAGCTATCGGCGATGCAGAAGCTGAGGCCAACCCAGACATTGGAGCTGCAGTATTTCCTGCTGCTCACCGGCCGCTCGGTCTTTCCATCGACAACAGGCACAATCACCGATGACGATGTCAAATTGCAAATCACCGGCAGCGGTCAGCACGAAAGCACCGGGCCTGATGATGAGGCCTACACTTGGTTCGATACACAAAACGGAAAGCTCAAGGTCTTTGATGCCAGCGTCTACCTCGACCGCGGCGGCAGCAATCCGCCGATTTCGACCAGTTATAAAATTAACGCGGTAACGACCACCCCGGGGCCGGCCTATGGGCCGCTGGGAACGGCGCAAATCAACGCGGTCGTCAGACAGATCAAAACAACCTGGCCCACTCCGCCGCCGCTAAATGCGGCTCAGCAAGCCACGCTGATTCAGGAATTGAAATCGCCTTTGCAACAACTGCTGCAGCCCGGTCCGAATCAATATGCAGTTGCGACGGTCATCGTGGGTTCCGATGGCATGACCACGATCGTCTTCCAAAGCAAAGGCCAGATTTCAATCGACGCACAGGGAAGCACCGTCCTTAAAAGAAGTGCACCGTACATCTCGCCCGCATATCAGCCACCAGCCTTGGCAGGCATCAGCCAATCGGCGACGATGTTGACACTCGTCGATTCGCTTTTGAGCGCTTTGCTGGCGTTCCTTCTGCTCATCGCAGGCATTCAAACCGTGCGCGGTTCGCGCTCCGGCAGCCTGCTGCATCGCATTTATGCATACATCAAATTGCCCCTGACGATCCTCGGCGCCATTGCCGCCGTCGCGCTCAGCCAGAAAGTGAGCCAGGATTCATCCGCGAATGCAACCTTGTTTGATACGCCATTTTCATTGGTCACGCCGGGCATCATCCTCGCCGTGGCGCTGCTCAGCGCCGCCTATCCGATCCTGCTGCTGATCGTCTTCCGGCACCCAAAGGTCCGGACGTTCTATCGACGGGTGATTTGGAATTAAAACGCCCTCGGACCGATTAAGTGACTCTAGTAACGGTGTGCAAGAATCTGTAGCATTGGATTCAACTAAGTTTTCAACTCAAGGTGCCGACACCCGTAGCGGCTGACCTTTGCTCAATTCGGCTACTGCTCAGTGGAGGGAGTTGATGTTCGGCACCAATAGCACGTCGCGCTTCAGGGCCATCTGGTCAGGCTGGAATCGCATTAAAAATCGCAGCGGCCGCGCAGAAAGAATCGCAGCCAGCGCGGTCAAAGCGGTCGCAGAATCGCTGGAGAGCCGGATGCTTTTGTCTGCGTCGGCAACGATGGTTGCCGACATCAACCAGTCCACAGCCGACTCCAATGTTTCGTTATTGGCAAGCCTGGGAAATGGGAAAGTGGTCTTCTTTGCCTCCGATGGATTTCATGGTGCGGAGCCGTTCGTGACGGATGGGACGGCGGCGGGAACCATGCTTCTGAAGGATGTTAATCCCGGGCCTGCGTCCTCGACGCCGCGAGTCTCGATCGCAGCATCAGATTACCAAACCGCGGTGGTGGCCAACGGCCGGCTCTTTTTCCAAGCTGACGACGGCGTTGATGGTTATGAGCTTTGGGCCACCGACGGAACGCCTGACGGCACAACGCTTGTGAAGGATATTTGGCCCGGCATCGGCGATTCCAATCCGACGCAGATGGTGGCTGTCGGTAACACCGTTTTCTTCGTCGCCAGGGATGGGACCAACGGTACGCAGCTTTGGAAAAGCGATGGCACGACGGCCGGCACCTCAATGGTTACTACCATTGGAACTCTGTCGAGTCCGGGCCTCCAGCTCGGCACTGCCTTCAACGGCCGAATCTTTTTCACCGCGGATGATGGCGTCCATGGCAATGAGCTCTGGTCCTCCGACGGCACCGATGCAGGCACGGCGATGGTCGCGGACATCAATCCAGGCCAAGCCTCATCTGACCCCGTCGAGCTGACCGTCAGCGGATCACAATTGTTCTTTACCACCGAGGATGGGACGACCGCCAGCAAATTATGGGTCACGGACGGCACATCGGCAGGCACGCATTTGGCAGCGGATCTGGGGCCGGGTGGCGCCTATCTCAATCTACGACTTCTGACCGACGTGAACGGAACGCTTTTCTTTGAAAACTGGAACGGCTCTGGTCTGTACAAAAGCGACGGCACCAGCGCTGGAACTGTACTGGTTCACTCGTTTGGCAGCAGTGGCGCAATCGACAACATGATTAACTACGGCGGCCGTGATTATCTGGTTGCCAATGACGGAGTCACCGGCGATGAACTGTGGCAGAGTGATGGCACAACAGCCGGCACGACACAGGTGGCTGACCTTGCGCCGGGACCTGCGTCAGCCCTTCCTTATTCAGGCGGCCCGCTGACCGTTGCGGGATCGAACTTATATTTTGCTGCAAATGCGGGGGGCGGCGAGCAACTCTATGTGATTACTGCGGTCGGCGCCGCTCCGACTGCGATTTCGCCCGCTGGATCGGCTGAACTCGGAAACTATTTAGGAAATCCGCCTCATTTTGCATCGGTCGGATCCGGCGTGTACTTCAATGGCTTTTCTTTGACTGCCGGCGCTGAACTCTGGCACAGCGATGGGACAGCCGCAGGCACCGGCATGGTGGCCGACATCAATAATGCGATAACCATTGGATCGAACCCCAGCACGTTGACGGAGATCAACGGACACGGCGTATTTGCCGCCAACGATTCCATCCACGGCATTGAACTTTGGGTCACCGACGGCTCCGCGGGCGGCACGACCCTCCTTAAAGACATCGTTCCCGGACCTGGCGACGGCCTGGCACGGGGCCCGATTGGCCCCTCGTTCATTCCCGCGCAGCTCGGCAATTATTTTTACTTCGCGGCCGGCGTCGGCGATGGACAAGTCTGGCGAACCGATGGCACCACCGCCGGCACGACGCTCTGCCTTTCATTCACCGCCGGGTCAACGACGAACGGGTACGGCGGCGTTTCCCAACTGACTTCCGTCAACGGCTCCCTCTATTTCTTTGCCGACGATGGTTCCGGAATGGCCCTGTACGTCAGTGACGGTACCACCAGCGGCACTAAAAAACTTCATGGCCTTCTTCTTCCACCGTCCCTGAACGACTATCAACCCGCCGCAACAGAATTCTCGGCCGTTGAAAATCGCGTTGTTTTCGCTGCAACGGACAGTACTCACGGAACAGAACCATGGGTCACGGATGGCACGCCCGCTGGCACAATGCTTCTTAACGATGTCTATAGTGGCACATCCTCTTCACTGCCGACCGAGTTCTACGGACTTCAGCGCTTCGTCAGCTTAGGGTCTGCCGCCTACTTCGTGGCCCAATCCGTTTCGGGCTTGTCGCTCTGGCGGACGGATGGAACCCTATCGGGAACGTCTGTTGTGAAGAACTTTACGTCTATCGCTGTCGCCGGCGTCGCTGAACTGACATCTTTCAATGGCAGTCTTTACTTCTCCACGTATGTTGGGTTGAGCTCTACCCAAGGCGGTGACCTCTGGTCCAGCGATGGCACGGCCAGCGGAACGGTTTTGGTTGAAAGCTTCCCGAGCAGCAAATTCCGGTCGGCTCCCTCCAATCTAACCGTCGTCGGCAATACGCTTTTCTTTTTCGCCCCTCCGTCGCCCAGCAGCAGCCCGGAAGGGCTTTTCGCTTCCGATGGCACAGCCGCTGGCACAATCTTGGTACCAGGGACAGGGACAAGCCAAGTGGGCTCTTCGCCTTTCAACCTGATCAACGTCCAGGGAACGCTTTACTTCACCGACAACCAGGCCGGGGTTTCGGAACTTTGGAGAGTGGATCAGTCGCCGCAGACAGGCATGTCGGTCGAGGACATCTGGCCAGCCGGGCCAGCCGCTGTTGCACCGAATCCATCCAATCTAGTTGGCCTAGATGGCACCCTCTTTTTCCAGGCGAGCGATCAGACACACGGCGCGGAGGTTTGGAAACTGAACCTGCTGCACACTGATGCTGGGGGTCCATATTTGTCCACGGGAGCGATTCAACTGGATGCATCGGGCAGCCGCGATCCCAATCCCAGCTATCCGCTTACCTATTCATGGGACCTGGACGGCGATGGAATCTTTGGCGAAACGGGGTCGACCGCGTACTTGGGCAATGAGACAGGCGTGAAGCCCACCTACTATGCAAATCAGGTCTATCCCGGAGTTTATCCGGTGAACCTTCGAGTCACCGGCTCCTGGCAGAATACTGCCACGGCTACGTCTTATGTCACTATTCCACCGCTCCCGCACTTTGCCGGCGATACCGTAACTTTTGACGCGATTTCCAATGCATTCACTCAATCCTGGACCATTGATTGGGGAGATGGCTCGCCGGTGGAGAATTACACAGGCAATTCAACCTCCATTTCCCATCTCTTCGCGACCGCATCGGGAGCCAGTCCATTCATGGTCCAATTTACCCCCGTCGGCACGAGCGGTGCGATCGAGCCGCTGCCCATGCCGGTGACCATCTATGCCGACCCGGTGCTGGATAACGGCGTGCTTTACCTGACAGGCACGAGTGGGAGCGATGACGCAGTCGCTGCCAGTGCTGGCGGCGAATTTTTTGTTGGGCTAAACCGCGCGAATCGCGAATACAACAGCTCGCTGATCACTCGCTTCGTTTACAACGATGGCGGTGGCGATGATCAGATCGGCCTGCGCGACTTCTTTTTGGCCACGCTTAATCTTTCCACTGGCAACTATTCAATTAACAACATTGGAGCAACTGCCATCGTAAATCTCGGCACGGGTAAGATCAGTCGCCTTGACGCTGACTATGGTAGCAGTACTACTTTTGCTGCCTCGAACGGCCTCGGGATTCGTCAGATTCAACTTTCCACCCTCAATATCTTCGAAGGTGCCAAGGTTGTCTTCGCCAACTCCAGCGCCACCCTCGGCGACTACTCCAACCACGCCAATCGCACCCTGGCGATCGTGGATGCGGGAGGACTGAACATCGCCTCCGGCGGCTTCCTGGATATGGGGGATAA
>Ga0207695_10000450_pt1 | contig 89495 bp, 62 predicted proteins | sample KBSC54metaG_FD_184354 | JGI IMG/M metagenome (GOLD analysis project Ga0207695, IMG submission 184354) | Corn rhizosphere microbial communities from Kellogg Biological Station, Michigan, USA - KBS C5-4 metaG (SPAdes) (version 2) | ecosystem: Host-associated > Plants > Roots > Rhizosphere > Soil... | reverse complement strand
TTGATGGTGTCTCTCCCGCCCTTTCCCTCACATCTGCATGGATCAGAAACGGTTCATTTACTCCCTTTGATTGCGGCCAAACGAAGCGAGGCCGCGCCAAGTTCCTCCGCGTCCTCTGCGGTGAGATTGAATTGGATTTTATCTGTGTTCATCTGCGTGAATCTGTGGCTAATCAATCTTCTAAAAACGCTGCTGCGAAGGAGGCAGGGATGACTCGTGCGCCAATCAACTGGATCACTGCTGTTGCATTCTCTGCGGTTGCACTTTTTGTACACGTGAGCCCTGCCCTCGCCCAGCGCGCCTTTGTTGACCCAGCTCCACCGGCCGTGGTTGACGCAGGCGGGGTGGATCCTGCAGCGGTCGCGACACCGGAATTGACCTTTCGCGCTGCTCCTAAACCGCTTCCGGCCGGCGCAGCGGTTTCCGACTGGCCCTGCTTTCTGGGGCCGGCGCACAATGGTTTCAGCACCGAAACGAAGCTGCTTCAGAAATTCCCCGCCAACGGTCCTGCCGTCGTCTGGGAATACAAGAAAGGCGAAGGCTACGCGCAGCCTGTCATCTCCAACAACCGCCTGATCCTCTTTCATCGCGTGGGCGATGATGAGGCGATCGATTGCCTCGATGCCTTCACCGGCAAGCGCTTCTGGCGCAACAGTTATCCCACGCATTACGTCGATCGCTATGGCTATTGCAACGGCCCCAGGTCCACACCGGCCATCGAGGGAGATTGGGTCTACTCCATCGGCGCCGAAGGCGAATTCCGCTGCGTCAATCTCAAGACCGGCAAGCTGCGCTGGAGACGATCGCTGCTGGCTGATTTCAAGCTCCAGCAGAATTTCTTTGGCACGGGAGCCAGTCCGCTGATCGACAGCGGCTTGGTCATCGTCAATGTCGGCGCGCCCCACGGCCCATGCGTGGCGGCATTCGATCCGGCCACCGGAAAGATGGTCTGGGGCGCAGGCGACCAATGGGGGCCGAGCTATGCGACTCCTGTGCCGGCGACGCTGCATGGCAAACATCGCGTGCTCGTCTTTGCCGGCGGCGAGAGCCGGCCGCCGACCGGGGGATTGATGTGCATCGATCCAGCCAATGGCCACGTCGATTTTACCTTCCCCTGGCGCGGCAACCGGCGCGAGTCGGTCAATGCATCTTCTCCGGTTGTCATCGACAATGCCGTCTTCATCTCCGAATGCTACGGCACCGGCGGCACGCTCCTGGACATCGATGATCACTTTTTGCCCAAGCAGCGTTGGATCAATCCCAGCTTCGGCACCCATTTCATGACTGCCATCCCCAAGGCCGGCTACCTCTATGGCGTCGATGGGCACGGCCCCGAAGATGCATTCCTCTGCTGCATCGACCAAAAGACCGGCAAAGAAATCTGGCGGAAGCAGCCGGAATGGGAAGAGCAGCTCTCCCTTCGCAACGGCGGCCAGCGCAAAATCACCCTCGGCACCTACCGCTGCAATCTGCTCATGATCGATGGCCGATGCCTCTGCCTCGGAGAGTTCGGCCACCTCCTCTGGCTCGATCTGAATCCGCAGGGCTACAAAGAACTCGACCGCACCTGGCTCTTCCCCGCCGGCGAAACCTGGACCCCGCCCGTGGTGAGCCAAGGGTTGCTGTATGTGTGCCAGAATGCGCTGGGGTCGCATCGTGAGCCGATGCGGATGGTGTGTTACGATTTGAGGGGGAGCTGAGTACTGTCAACCATGCCCCCAGAGCCGCTTGACTATGAGGTACCGAGTAAATCGAAGGGCGTCACCAGGCCCAAATTTACGACGACCTGCGCAGGTATAACGGTAATTACTTCCTTCGCGCCGGTATGGCTGCGCTACTATGATGCGCTGCTCATCCCGGGATGTATTGGATGGCTTATAATTTTAACCGGGTTGCGAGCACTCTGGAAATCCGGACGCGGTGGAACCATTTATGTGCTCGTTGGGTCCGTACTTTTGATGTGGAACCTGGTCCTTATGGTCGTTGGTCTCTTGTCAGAGGGTGGCATTTACGGACTCCTGACTTACTTCGACCTGCTTGCCGCAATAATTCTTACTGCCTTTGTGTCTAATGTTCTCACTACGGTATTGCTCACCAGGCGACTCTTTTACCGGTGAAACTAAAACAAGTGCAGAGTTGCGTCTCCCGCTGATGGTTTGACCCTGAACCGCCGTAGCTCGTTGCAGCTATGGTCCCTCGCCGCCTTCTTCAACAGTCACAGACGTCACTTTATCACTAATGAAATCGAGTCTGACAATGACGGCAATGTAGGTGTCCGTCAGCAAACAAACGCTCGTTGTCTTGCGTCCGACAACCATCTGTAAATCCGGATTGGTTGGGTGCCATCGTCCTTTCTTCACCGCATCCCGTTCTGCTGCAGTCAATTGCCACTCGCCGACTGAAAAGCCTTTTTCGCGCAATATCTTCGCGGCGTCATCTGCATCCATACCTGGATGGATTGCCACCACCTCTTTCTTTACCGTCTCAACACTCGGCACCCTTGCAATTCCGCAACACCCAGAAACGCACAGGGCCATAAGCGAGTAAAACAGGCAAGCAGAAGTCCATCGATCGGGAAATCGCATGAAACGCATTTTATCCATCCTCGGCGGCATCATCGTCCTGGCTCTGCTCTGGTTTTGCTTTTGGGATACTGGCTCGCCGCCCTCCAATACGATCGACTACCATGGCCAGACCATTCAACTCAGTAAGCCATACACCAGCTATGAGGATTACGAGGAGGATCCGAATAACATCGCGCCAAGTGAGACGGCTCGGGTACAGGAACTCGTCAAATCAGCCGCCGTTGCAAAGCAGTTTGCCGACCGAAAGCAGATGATCGACGGGATTAATGATATCCGCTTTCCCGGCTATGGGCTGACTGCATCCTCGGAAACGCCTCAGAGCGATGGCACGGTGCTGGCATTGTCCGCCGTCGAAATTCCCCGCTCCGGCAACTCCCGGTTTCTGCTCTTTCAGGGCAAGTCCGGCAGCTACACCTTGATCGATGACTTCGTCTATTCCGACAGCGCGGTGATCATGAAAGCCTCGTGGTCGGGGGACCACATCGTCTATTCGACGATGCAAGGCGCTAAAGTCGTCCAGCGCACGCCGATGGCGAAGTAGGCCTTCCCATTTGCTAGATATCCATCTCAAAATGCCACTTCGCCCCGAGCTGCGCTGCCTTTTGAAGGACTTCGCGGCAGGCTCGAAAATCTTCCGCAAGCTCATCTGAATTCTCAACCGAAGCCGGATGAGAGACGAGGTGGTCGATCAGAGCGCCCAGCCATTGAACGCCCTCTTTGGCCTCGAACCAGGGAACCTCGGTTTCTTCGGCCCCCAGAGGACACAGGTCGTTTTGCGGCTCGTAACTGAAGAACTCAAAATGGTTTTTGATTTTGAGCTTCTTCTCCAACGCTTCCAACTCTTCGCTGACATCAGGAAACGCGCTGCTTTCAAAAAACGCGTCGAAGCCCGGCTCTGGGTTGTCGAGGACGAGATAGTATTGCATGAGGCGGGCAATCTTACCTGCGCGTGTGGAAAGGCCGGGAGAGGAAATCACTGGGGAGCGGAACGAGCCCCGCTTACAAGCTTCTTTTTGCGATTGACAGTTGAGTCCTGAACGGTCAGGCTGTCCTCGACATTCTTGTTGAAAAGGGGCTGCAAAAAGGGGAACGACCAATGATACGGAGTGGCTTTGTGAACCGACTGCAATTTAGCAGGGATTCGTTGCTTCTCTTGACAATCGCAATACTTGTGGGTATTCCCTCTTTGTCGCGCAAAGCGAGTGCGCAGGATTCGGGATGGTTTGCGTTTGCGCCGCCGAGCGATCCGTATTCAGGTAATAACCCGATCGACCTGCGATCGCTCAATGAGGCGCACGCGGGCGATGGGGGCTTCATTGGGGTCAAGGGGTCGCAATTCGTTCACAGCAGGACGGGCGAGCCGGTACGGTTTTGGGCGGTCAATGGGCCGCCGGGGGATTTGAAGGATGAAAAATCGCTGGATGCCTGCGCGAAGATGCTGGCCAAGCATGGCGTGAATCTGGTGCGCGTGCATGGCGGGTATTTTGACGAGCGCGGGAAAGTCGATCCGGCCAAGGTTCGCCATGCGCAGGAAATCGTCCGGGCGATGAAGGATGCGGGGATTTACGTTCACTTTTCGATTTATTTTCCCCTGTGGATGACCCCAAAGCCGGATGACCCGGTGCTGAAGGGGTATGACGGGAAGCATCATCCTTTTGCCACGCTTTTCTTTGATCCGGATTTTCAAAAAGAATATCAATCCTGGTGGACCGCCCTGCTCACGACGCCTGATCCGCAGACCGGCAAGAAGCTGATCGATGACCCGGCAGCGATGAGCGCGGAGATTATCAACGAGGATTCGTACCTCTTCTGGACTTTTACACCAGCCAATATCCCTGATCCGGAACTGCACATTCTGGAGAAGCAGTTTGGCGACTGGGCCGCCCACAAATACGGCTCGATCGACGCAGCTTATGCACACTGGAATGGATTGAAGACCGATCGCGATGCGCCGGCGCGGGGACGGCTCGGGTTTCGACCGCTTTGGAACATTGCCAACCAGAAAACGCCGCGCGATCAGGACACGGCAACTTTCCTCACCGAGGGCCAGCGCGATTTTTACCAGAAGCAGTATGCCTTCCTGCGCAAACTCGGCTTCAAGGGGCTGATCACCGCATCTAACTGGATCACCGCCAGCCCGCAGGTGCTGACGCCGCTGGAGAAATACAGCTACACCGTCTGCGATTTTGTCGATCGGCACGGCTACTTTTCCTGCGACGACAAAGGGCCCAACGACGGCTGGGCGATCATGAACAGCCAGACTTATTTCGATCGCAGCGCGCTGCGGTTCGATGGCGAGCAGCAGGGCAAGCCCAAAGAGTTTGTGAACCCGGTGATGGACATTCATTATGACGATAAGCCGTCGATGATTTCCGAGACGACTTTCAATCGCCCCAATCGCTATCGCACCGAAGCGCCGCTCTACTACGCCTGCTATGGCGCGCTGCAGGGGAGTGATTGCATCGTCCATTTTGCATTGGATGGGGCGCAGTGGTCTGTGAAGCCCGGCTACTTCATGCAGCCCTGGACCCTCATGACGCCGACGCAGATGGCTCAGTTCCCCGCGGCGGCGTTGATCTATCGCAAAGGGCTGGTCGATGAAGGCGCGGTGCTGGCCGATTTGAATCTGAAGATTTCGGATCTGGAGCAACTGAAGGGCACGCCCCTGCCGCAGGATGCGTCGTTCGATGAATTGCGGCTGAAGGATGTGCCGAAGGAGGGGCAGAATCTTAAGCCGGGGAACGTCATCGACCCGCTGATTCATTATGCCGGGCGGACGAGCGTGAAGTTCAGTAAAGATGGGGGCCAATCCAAATTGGCGGACCTGTCGAAGCTGATCGATCGTGCTGCTAAAAAGGTCACGAGTTCGACAGGCCAGCTTCGGCTGGATTATGGAAATGGATTGCTGACAATTAATGCGCCAGAGGCACAGGGACTCTGTGGCAACCTGAAAGCCGCGGGCGCGGCGTCGCTCGCCGATCTTTCAATTCAATCAAACCTGGATCTGGGGAGCATCATCGCCGTCAGCCTGGATGGGAAGCCGCTGGCGTCATCGAATCGCATATTGCTTTCGGTGATGTCGGAAGAACGGCCAACCGGATTTGCAACGCAGCCGGAGGGAAAGCTGCTCAAGATCCTCAACATCGGCCACGACCCGTGGCAGATCAAGGACATCAGCGGAAGCGTCGGATTCAAACGATCGGACGCGGCGCTGTTGCACGTTACCGAGTTGGATGGAAATGGGGATAAAACAAAAGAGGTGGGAACAGCGGACCGGATTCAGTTGGGGCCCAATGTGATTTACTACCTGATCTCGAAGTAGATTTTTCAATCAGCTCGCGCGGGTCAGCGAGAACGGAAAGCTCTCTTCAATCTGCGCGGCTTTTTCTGCAGCAGCCTTGGCTTCGCCTTCAGTCACCAGCGGCTTGGAGAGCAGCGCGCGGAGAATCATCATGTCCACCGGGGCCGGCATGCGATTGGCCGGATCGGATGAGCGAGGCTGGCGGATCCCGCCGGGCAACGTGTTGAGGGATTGAACGGTCTCGAACGTGATGCTGCCATTTGAGTCGGACATCGATGGTCTCCACTTACCCAATCGGTCCGAAAATGAGGAGGGTTAAGTCGGATTATTTACCGCAGAGGGCGCGGAGGTACGCGGAGGAATTCAGTCCAAGACCAGCGCGACCGCAAAGCCGTCATATCCCTTGCTGCCGACGGTCTGGAGGGCGGTGGAAGATAATCGCGGATTGGAGCCGAGCATCTGATTGAATTTGCGGACAGCCTGCACGCGCGGATCTTTATGATTGGGATCGATAACGCCGCCGTCGCGAATGATGTTATCGGCAACAATGACCGAGCCGGGGCGTGAGAGTTTCAGGGACCATTCGAGGTAGTCGGGATAGCCGGGCTTGTCGGCATCGATGAAGATGAAATCGAAGGGAGGGGATTTTTGATCGACCAGTTGCGAAAGGGTTTGCAGTGCCGGACCAAGTCGAATTTCAACAAGATTGGACAAACCAGCGCGATCAATATTAGCCGTCGCGACTTTCGCGTGCTTCGGCTCCGCCTCCAGCGTGATCAGCTTTCCATCGGCCGGCAGCGCCCGCGCCAGCCAGATGGTGCTGTAGCCGCCGAGGGTACCGATTTCGAGAATCCGCTTCGCGCCGCACATGCGCGCTATGAGATTCAGCAGCTTGCCCTGCGTGGGCGAGACGTTGATCGAAGGCAGCCCCGCCGCCGCGCTCGCCTCGAGCACGGAATTCAAGATCGGATCAACCGGCAGCAAAAGGTCCGAAAGGTACTGATCCACCGCGGCCCATTGCTCTTTTGGGGACATTGATCTGGCCTTCCTATTGATACATTCACGATCCGCAACTGTCCGTAAAACGCAACTGCCCCGCGGTGAGGCGGGGCAGTTGTTCATACTTTCATTGATAGCTCGAAGTCGTTTACGATCCCGCCTGCGGAACCACTTCCCGCACCGGCATCGGCTCGGCGGCGCGGACCGGAGTTTCCGGTTCGGGCAGCGCGGGCGGCTCGGCCAGGTGCTTGATCTTCAGGTTCAGGTGCGGGTTGAAGGCCGTACCTGCTGGAATCAAGTGGCCCAGGATGACGTTCTCCTTGAGGCCCACCAGTTTGTCCACCGCGCCGGCGAGAGCCGCCTCGGTGAGCACCTTGGTGGTTTCCTGGAAGCTGGCCGCGGAGATAAACGACTCGCTCTGCAGCGAGGCCTTGGTGATACCCAGCAGCAGTGTCTTGCCGCGGGCCGGCTTGGGCTTCTTGGCCTTGGCCGCGTCCTTGCCCGCTGCCTCGGCGGCTTCGTTTCCTTCGCGGTACTCGGCCTTGGTGACAAGGTCGCCTTCCTTGAAGCTGGTGCCGCCCGGATCGCTGACGCGCACGCTCTGGGCGACCAGGTCATTGCCCTGGCGGAAGCGGAACTTATCGACCACTTCGCCCGGCAGGAACTTGCTGTCGCCGGCATCCTCGACCTTCACCTTGCGGAGCATCTGGTTGAGGATGATCTCGATGTGCTTGTCATTGATCTTCACACCCTGCGAACGATACACATTCTGCACTTCGGTCAGCAGGTACTGATAGAGCGCCTCTTCTCCGCGAATCCGAAGGATGTCGTGCGGGATGATCGGCCCGCGAATAAGGGCGTCACCGGCCTCGACGTAATCGGCGGCGTGGACCTGGAGCTCCTTGTCCTGCGGGACGTGGTGCTCTTTTTCCATGCCGGATTCGTTGCGGATGATGATGGTCATCTTGCCGCGACGCTTTTCGGAACGGAGCTCGACGGTACCGGAAATTTCCGCGAGCACGGCTGGATCCTTGGGCTTGCGAGCCTCGAAGATTTCCGTGACGCGCGGGAGACCGCCGGTGATGTCCATGGTGCCGGCCGTTTCGCGCGGCTGGCGGGCCAGCATATGGCCGGCATGGATCTTCTGCCCGTTGGTCACTTCGATACGCGCCTTGGCCGGCAGGTAGTGGAAGTCGAGGATCTTTCCGTCGCCGCCGACGATGGTGATACGCGGATGGCGTTCGCCCTTGTGCTCGACGACCACCAGCTTGCTTTCGCCGCCGGTGCCGCCCTTGCGTTCTTCCTCCATGCGGACGGTTTCGCCCTCTTCGATATCCTCGTACTGCACGACACCGGCTTTTTCGGCCAGGATGGGCGTGATGTGCGGGTCCCAGGTGACGAGCTGCTGCCGAGCCTTGACCTTTTCGCCGTCGGTGACCAGCACCGTGGCGCCGTAGGGCACCTTGTATTTCTCGACTTCGCGGCCGCGGGCATCGACGATGGCAAGTTCGCCGTTGCGCTTGAGGGCGACGAGCCGCTTGGCGCCCTCGGCATCGGTCACCTGCACCGCATTGATATCGCGATGTTGGACGGTGCCGCCGTTAACCGACTTGATGTCGTTCTCAATGTAGCTCGAGGTTGCGACGCCGCCGGTGTGGAACGTACGCATGGTCAGCTGCGTGCCCGGCTCGCCGATCGACTGGGCGGCGATGATGCCAACCGCCAGGCCTTCTTCGACGAGCTGATTGGTGGACATATCCACGCCATAGCACTTGGCACAGATGCCGCGCGGGCTTTCGCAAGTCAGCGGCGAACGCACGCGGATGCTTTCGAGCTTCAATTCCTTGAGCTTGTCGGCAATCTCGTTGGTGATCGTCTGGTTTTCGGAGACGATCGTCTCATCGGTGATGGGATTGCGGATGGTGTCGCGGGCGGTTCGGCCGACGATCATCTCCTTCAATTCCACTTCGACCGTTTCGCCCTTGTAGATGGTCGTCTTCGTGACACCATTGAGGGTGTTGCAGTCGATCTCATTGATGATGACGTTCTGGGCCACGTCGGCCAGCTTACGGGTGAGGTAGCCGGAGTCGGCGGTCTTCAGAGCCGTATCGGCCAGACCCTTTCGCGCGCCGTGGGTGGAGGAGAAGTACTCCAGCACCGAGAGGCCTTCGCGGAAGTTTGACTTAATTGGCGTCTCGATGATTTCGCCCGACGGCTTGGCCATCAGACCACGCATGCCACCAAGCTGGCGAATCTGGTCCACGTTACCGCGGGCACCGGAGACGGCCATCATGGCAATCGGGTTGAGGTAGCGAAGCGTGTTGGGCGTATTGGCCGGGACGGGCCGACCATCTTCGCCGCGGAAATCCTTCTGCAGACCGGCCATCAAATCGTCGGTCACCTGCTTGCGGGCATGGCTCCAGGTATCGATCAGGCGGGCGTACCGTTCCTGCTCGGTGAGGGCACCCATGCGGAATGCCTTTTCGATACGGTCGGCTTCCTTCTGGCCGGTCGCAAGGATTTCGCCCTTGCTGTCGGGCTCGCGGATGTCGGTGATGCCGAAGCTCAGAGCAGCAAGCGTGGAACGCTTGAATCCCAAAGCCTTGAGATCATCCAGCAGCTTGATCGTCGCGGGACGGCCGCGGCGTTCATACGTATCAGCGATCACGCGGCTAGCGCCCTTGGCCGTCAAGGCATAGTTATAGAACGGCATCTCGCGCGGGAGAATATCGTTGAAGATGCAGCGGCCGACGGTGGTCAGGATCACCTGACTCTTGAACTTGGGCGGGCGCGGCTTGGAAACATAATTGGCGTCGCGACGCTTGCGATGCTCTTCCAGGTGCTTCCAGGATACATCGCTGATCGCCGATACTCCGCTCTTCTCATCAGGGACGATCTGGGTGCGCTCGCGGAGTCGCACGAAGACCCGCGTGTGCATTTTGATCTTGCCCAGCTCGAAAGCCATGATGGCTTCGCGCGGGCTGTCGAAGAGCATGAACTCGCCCTTGTCGCCTTCGCGATCGCTGGTGATGTAGAAGGTTCCCAGCACGATGTCCTGCGAGGGCGTGATGATCGGGCTGCCGTTGGCGGGCGAGAAAATGTTGTTGGGCGCCAGCATCAGCACGTGGGCTTCAGTCTGCGCCTCGACCGAAAGCGGAAGATGGACGGCCATCTGGTCGCCGTCGAAGTCGGCATTGAAGCCTTTGCAGACCAGCGGGTGGATCTTGATGGCGTTGCCTTCGACGAGCACCGGCTCGAAAGCCTGGATGCCCATGCGGTGCAGCGTCGGTGCGCGATTCAGCATGACCGGATGCTGGTAGATGACTTCTTCGAGGATGTCCCAGACTTCCGGATCGCGGCGCTCGAGCATCTTCTTGGCCGACTTGATCGTGTCGGCAAGGCCATGCTCCTTGAGCTTGCGAATGATGAACGGCTGATACAGCTCCAGCGCGATCTTCTTGGGAAGGCCGCACTGGTGGAGCTTGAGTTCGGGGCCGACGACGATGACCGAACGGGCCGAGTAATCGACGCGTTTGCCCAGCAGGTTTTCGCGGAAGCGACCCTGCTTGCCCTTGATCATGTCGGTCAGCGACTTGAGCGGCCGGTTGCTCGAGCCGAGCACCGGACGACGGCAGCGGCCATTGTCAAAGAGCGCATCGACCGCCTGCTGGAGCATGCGCTTTTCGTTGCGGATGATGACCTCAGGCGCATTGAGATCGACCAGCTTCTTGAGGCGGTTGTTGCGGTTGATGATTCGGCGATACAGGTCATTCAGGTCGGACGTGGCAAAGTTGCCGCTCTCAAGCAGGACCAGTGGCCGCAGGTCCGGCGGGATCACCGGAATCACATCCATGACCATCCACTCGGATTTGTTTTCCGAGCCGCGGATGGCCTCAATCATCTTGAGGCGCTTGGTCAGGTCTTTGATCTTCTGCTTGCTGTTGGTCTTCTCGATGTCGGCGCGAACCTTGACCGCTTCGCTGTTGAGCTCCAGCAGGCCGAGCAGCTTCTTGATGGCCTCAGCGCCCATCTCGGCTTCGAATTCGGCGCCGTACTTTTCGTAGGCGGCGCGATATTCCTCTTCGGTCAGAAGCTGCTTCTTTTTCAGAGGCGTCTTGCCGGGGTCGGTGACGACGTAATCCTGGAAGTAGACGATCTTCTCGATATCGCTGGTCTTCATGTCCAGCAGCGCGCCCAGCCGGCTCGGAAGCGCTTTGAAGAACCAGATGTGGACGATCGGCGCGGCAAGATTGATATGCCCCATGCGCTTGCGGCGCACGCGGCTGTGGGTCACCTTGACGCCGCAGCGATCGCAGATGATGCCTTTGTACTTTGTGCCTTTGTACTTGCCGCAGGAGCATTCCCAGTCGCGCTCGGGGCCAAAGATGCGCTCGCAGAACAGGCCGTCCTTTTCGGCGCGATAAGTACGATAGTTAATCGTCTCGGGCTTCTTCACCTCGCCGAACGACCACGAACGAATATCGTTCGGGCTGGCAAGCTGAATTCGGACCGAGCCGTAGTCGTTAATACGATCGTAGACGGTTTCTGCCATGATCGTCTGCTTTCCTTCTAAATTCCGCCAGCTTCGATGCCTGGCGCATTTTCAATCTTTTCAAACTGCTAAGTACATCAATAACGCTGGTGCCGTACCTCGCGGCTATCCCCTCCGGCCACGACCCGTGCGCGGTCGTGCTTGGGGACCCAAGTCATCAACGGTGGCGATCTGGTTGACGCGCAAATAGAGCACTCGGGACGAATGAGGGAAGCAATAGACCAATTGACTCTCGTTCATGGCCAACAGGTCCGGATCTTGAACCGTATGACTGTCTCCACTTGTCATCACGACTCTGAACGGCGTGAACGGGTCGCGGTGCTTCAGATCGCGAATCGTATCCACAACGTTCTCTTCTTCCGGACGTTTCGCCATTGCGATCTATCCCTCTACTTTGTTTGCTCTACTCGCTAGCCGCGTGCATTCACATCATGTCTTCATCCTGCATGTCTCCGCCCAGCCCTTTCTTCTTTTCGAGCTGGATGTTGAGACCCAGGCCGCGGATTTCGTTGCAGAGCACGTCGAACGACACGGGGGTGCCGGCTTCGAGCGTGTTCGTACCTTTGACCATCGATTCGTAAATCTTCGTACGTCCTTCGACGTCGTCCGACTTGACGGTCAGCAGTTCCTGAAGGACATAAGCTGAGCCGTACGCTTCCAAGCCCCACACTTCCATCTCGCCGAAGCGCTGGCCGCCGGTGCGGGCCTTGCCGCCAAGGGGCTGCTGCGTGATCAGCGAATAGGGGCCGGTCGCGCGGGCGTGGATCTTGTCGTCCACCAGGTGGTGCAGCTTCATCATGTAGATGTAGCCGACCGTCGTCTTCTGCTCGAAAGGCTCGCCGGTGCGGCCATCGTGAAGCTGGATCTTGCCGCCCCAGGGCATCTCGGCATCCAGCTCGCGCTCGCCCATCGGCTTGCGATCGGTCTTGCGCGTCTTGCGGCGCTCGCGGACGGTGCGATTCGCTTCGTCCACGGCCTTGTGAATTTCTTCCTCGGTCGCGCCATCGAAGACCGGCGTTACCGCCTGGAAGCCCAGCACGGCTGCCGCCCAGCCCAGGTGCGTTTCGAGAATCTGGCCGACGTTCATGCGGCTCGGCACGCCCAGCGGATTGAGGAGGATGTCCACCGGCGTTCCGTCCGCCAGGAACGGCATATCTTCATCGGGCACGATGCGGGCGATAACACCCTTGTTGCCGTGGCGCCCGGCCATCTTGTCGCCCACCGAAAGCTGACGCTTGGTGGCGACATAGACCTTGACCATTTCCAGCACGCCGGACGGCAGCTCGTCGCCGCGCTTCATATGCTCGCTACGGCGACCCTTTTCCTTGCGGACCGCTTCCACGCGCGGCCAGAAGCGGGAGTAGGTGTTGAGTGCCTGTTCCTTCGCTTCCTTGCCGCCCTTCACCCAGTCGGTGCTGAACCCTTCGATCTGTTCGAGGATGACGTCCGCATTTTCGCTCTGGCCGACCTTCTGCTTGGTGCCCGGGTCGACCATCGGCGTGCCGGTCACTTCGTTGATCTCGGCGATCATCTGCTTGAAGATCTGGATCGCGCGGAGATCCATCTCCTTTTCATACTTCTCAATATCTTTCTTGAGCTGCTTCTTCTGGTCCTCGGTCATGTGCATGCGCCGGCTGAAGCGCTGAGCGCCAATGACGACGCCCTCTTCGCCCGCGGGCATTTCCAGCGAATCGTTCTTCACGTCTTCACCGGCCCGGCCGAAGATCGCATGCAGCAGTTTCTCTTCAGGCGTCAGTTCGCTCTTGCTCTTGGGAGCAATCTTGCCGACCAGGATGTCTCCGGGGCCGACGCGGGTGCCGACGCGGACGATGCCGCTCTCATCGAGATTGGCCAGAGCGCGCTCGCTGACGTTGGGAATGTCGCGGGTGAATTCCTCGCGACCGAGCTTGGTCTCACGGATTTCCACGTCGTAGCTTTCGATGTGGATCGAAGTGAAGACGTCTTCCTTCACCAGCCGCTGGCTGATGACAATGGCGTCTTCGAAGTTGTAGCCATCGAAAGTCATGAAGGCGACGAGCACGTTGCGGCCGAGGGCCAACTCGCCCTGATAGGTTGCCGCCCCGTCGGCCAGGATCTGCCCCTTTTTCACGCGCTGGCCCTTCTTGACGATGGGCTTCTGATTCAGGCAGGTGCGCTCATTGAGGCCGACGAATTTGCGGAAGATGTATTCATCCGCGTTGTCGATCAGCACGCGGCTGGAGTCGGCATAAGTCACCACACCCGCGCGCTCGGCGCGAATCACCATACCGCTGTTTTGGGCGACCGGCTTTTCCATCCCGGTGCCGACGACCGGCGGATCGGTGCGCAGCAACGGCACCGCCTGGCGCTGCATGTTCGATCCCATCAGCGCGCGGTTGGCGTCGTCATGCTCGAGGAACGGGATCAGCGCTGCCGACACCGAAACGGTCTGGCGCGGGCTGATATCCACATACTCAATATCTTTGCTGGGGACGGTGGACAGGTCGCCATGCACGCGGGCGAGCACGGAGCCTTTGCGCAAGCCGCCGTCCTTTTCCACGACGTCAGGCGGAGCGAGGACCGACTTCATTTCTTCATCCGCGCGGAGGTACTTGTGAGCTCCGTTGACCTTCGTCTCCTTCACCACGCGGTATGGCGTGATGAGGAAGCCGTATTCATCGAGGTCGGCATAGATCGACAAAGACGCGATCAGACCGATGTTGGTGCCTTCAGGCGTTTCGATCGGGCAGATTCGGCCATAGTGCGAAATGTGCACGTCGCGCACTTCGAAGCCGGCTCGCTTGCGATTCAAGCCGCCGGGGCCAAGGGCCGACAGACGCCGTTCATGCGTAAGCTGCGAGAGCGGATTGGTCTGATCGACCACCTGCGACAGCTCGCCTCGGCCGAAGAAAAAGTCGATCGAGCTGCTGATGCTCTTGGAGTTGACCAGCTCGGCGATGCGACCCAGTTCGTTGGGGTCCTTGAGCGACATGCGCTCCTGCACGGTGCGCTTGAGCTTCAGGAAGCCCTTGCGGAGCTCTTCAGAAGCCAATTCGTCGATCGTGCGGAGTCGGCGATTGCCCAGATGGTCGATGTCATCCACGTAGCCTTCGCCGCTACGCAGCTTGAACATGTACTTCAGCGAGTTGACGAAGTCCTCGCTGCGGAGGGTCATGACCGTTTCGGGAACGTTCTGGTCGAACTTGCGGTTGATGCGGAAACGGCCGACGCGACCGAGGCGATAGCGGTTGTCATCGAAGAACTTTTCCTGGAACAGCGTCTGCGCCTTTTCAAGCTGCGGCGGGTTGCCGGGCCGGAGGCGGGCGTAAATGCGCATCAGCGCGTCTTCGTGGCTGGTGGAGTTGTCTTCACCCAGCGTGTTGAGGACGAGCGGGTCTGTCACCTTCGTGACCACTTCGACGCTCTTGAGAGCAGAGTCCTGGATCTTGCCGAGCGTTTCGCCGATCTGCGCACCGGCCTTCACCAGCTCTTCGCCGCTCTCGGCATCGATGACCGCGCCGACCGCATAGTAACCGGCCTGCAGGTTCGCGACCTTCACCGTTTCGATCGAATAGAATTCGCGGATGATGCCTTCGGTCGTGCTGTACTTCTTGTCCAGCGCGCGAAGGAAAGTCGTCGCGGGAATCTTGCTCGACTGGTCGATGCGAACCGCCAGCGCGTCTTTCTTGGTGACTGCGCATTCGATCCAGCTTCCGCGTTCAGGGATGATGCGGAAGCCATGCAGCGGACGATCGCCTTCCTGCACTTCAATCAGGAAGTCCACGCCCGGCGAACGGTGGAGCTGGTTCACGATGACGCGCTCGGCGCCATTGATGATGAACTCGCCGCCGCCGATCATGATCGGGATTTCGCCGAGGTAGATCGAATCTTCGACGACCTCGTCCTTGTCCTTGCGGACAAACCGCACCTGGATTCGGAACGGCATGCCGTAGGTCAACCGGAGCGCCCGGCACTCATCAGGCGTATAGCGGGCCTCGGTCAGCCCGTAGCTGATGTATTCCAGGCGAAGATTGCCGTCGTAGCTTTCGATGGGAAAGACTTCGCGCAGCAGGGCCTCGAGGCCTTCGTTCTTTCGCTTGGCCGGATCGACATCTTTCTGAAGGAATCGCTGATAGGATTCAATCTGGATCCGGATCAGATTCGGTACAGGCATCGCCTCGCCACGCTTGCTGAAATCGCGCACCTCGTGCAGTCGCATCGACTTATCCTTTGCCGTTAAAGAGGCGTGAGAAGAACCGTCGCCTTGGCAGCCAGCGGACAACGATCCACCTTTTCACAAATTATTGCTAAAACAGCCAGCCCGACGTTTGATTGCTCAACTTCCCGGAGGGTTCCCGTTTCGAGCGATGCCAGCCAATCTTTCGACGACTGAAATTCGCCCAGTTCATCTAAACCCAACGTCTACGGCCGGTTGTGCCGATAAAATTAGCCGCCTTACATGTAAGCGGCTTATCCCGACCGGGCGCGTGCTGATGCCTGTGCCCGGAATCGTCTTAAACTCTTGATCTTAGCGGTTGCGCACTCGCGCTTCAAGCTGCAAAAAACAAAAACAGAACATCCCCCTCCCGCTTGGGCGGGGACATCCTGTCATTCGCATCACTTTATCTGTCTGCGCCTGATAATCAAGTTCGCCCATAGCTTAGCAACGCAGTTTGGCCGGGGCAAGGGGTCTTAAAGAATTCCATTGCCTTCGATTCATCCAGATCCGAGCAATGGTCGCCGCAATCATCCGTTTGCGGTGCTGCTTGAGACATTATGGCGGCTCGCTTTCCCATTTAACTTTGAAATGTTGTATGCACCCGTCAGACGAAATCGACGGAGGCTTGGCCCCATGCCAAACAGGACCAAGACGACAACTGCGGCCAAGGCCCCCGCTTCGGCCGGCTGGAACGATCGTTGCGACCCCAGAACCAATCCAGCAAACAGCAAGGCGGCAATCAGCATGGGCGCAACCAGGATCTGATCAAAGCCAGGAATGATCAATCGCCCCGTCGCGATGCGAGCGCGAATGCCCAGGGGATTGGAATTTCCGCCACAATAAACTCCAAACCGGATCAGCGCTGCGAAGAAGCCGGCGAATACAAGGCATCCCTCGACCCCTTGTCGTACGTCCGGGACCGATTTCGAAAGGGTGACGTAAACGCTCCCACCGAAAAGCAGCGCCACGATGAAGGCGTCAAAGACCGGCACGCGAATCTTCACCGGCTCAGGCCCAAGCCGCGAGAAAGTCCATCCCAGCGGAACCACATGCTTTTCATCCTGTGGCTCCCAGGGAAAGCTCTTAAGCGAATGCCGAATCGCCCAATGTTCGATCGGATACATCGCCACGACAATCAATGCTGCAAGGCGCACGTCGGGCAGGACCCAGACCATCAGCAGCAGGCCGAAGCTGAGCAGGTAATCGATCCTAGCCGGACCGGTGCTGAGCAGTTTGAGCATCACTGCAATCGTATATGCAATGCCGAACAGCAAAATCGCCAATTCCGCGTGCATGCCAAGCTTCGTGAACATGAACCCCGTCACCGCCAGCAGCACAAGGTCATAAAAGTTGAGCGTAATGGGGCCGAGCGGTAGCGGCATCCCCGGATGCCAGGGCGTGGTTTTCAACCAGTTCCGGTACTTTGGCTTTCCCTCGGGGTGCGGTCGAAACACTCGAGCAAGACCCATGTACACCAGAAAAATTTTTAGCATCCAGCCCTGAGGCTGCTGCAGAACTCGTCGAAAGTCCGGAGGAATCGGCACCTGGAAAAACCACGAGAGCCCCAGCGCAATCAGGTCGAATACGAAATAGATTGACAGACAAATGAGGATCCATTTCAGATTCAGGAATGGCCAATTCTTTGGATAGCTGATGAAAATGCGTTTGATCATCGCGACCCCCCGAAATATTGGTCGATCTTGGAACTCGAGCCGGCGCTGACGAGGCTTTCATAAACCTCGGCCAGCGATCCACTCTTTCCCGACTGGCGCTGAAGCCCGGCGAGCGTGTCGCAGGCGATCAATTCGCCATCATGAATAATGGCAATTCGATCAGCGATATCCTCCACCAGTTCCGGCACCGGCGTCGCCATGATCACAGTCGCGTCGCGATCTTCGCGATGCTTCTGGAAGATGCGCTTGAGCGCGAGAATCCCTGATGGATCGAGGCCGCCTGCGAAGGGCTCATCCAGCAGCATCACCGGCGCTTCGGTCACGATCGCGCCGGCGAGGGCAATTTTCTTCCGCTGGCCTGTGGAATACGCGGCGATCGGCTCGTTGCCTTTGGTTTCCAGATCAAACAGCGACAGTAGCCGCGGCACGTGATCCATCAGCCGAGTCTCGGGAATGCTGTAGAGCCGACCGACGGCCAGCAGCCATTCGCGCCCGGTTCTGTCTTTAGGAAGCCAGGGTTCCGCCGGCAGATAAACCACCTGCCGGCGAATCGCCAATTCATCCTCGGGCGTTGCGCGCCGCCATTTGCCATCGATCTTCACTCGCCCGATCACCGGCCACAGCGCGCCGGCAATGACCGCGAGCAGTGTTGATTTGCCCATGCCATTAGGGCCCATCAACGCGAGAATTTCGCCACGATCGGCCTGGAGTGAAATGTCCTTCAGAACCGGGCGGATGCCGTAGTGATGTGTGACGTGAACGACTTCAATCATGGTACGTCCCTCCCATCTTGGATGCAGAGCATAGATCGCAAATGGATCGGCGACGATTATAATTCCGCGCAGCTTTGTAAGTAGTTTATTGCTTTCCGTCTGTATATCGGAAGGTCCATCATGCGCTTAGCTATATGGATTGCGTCACTCGTACTGGCGATCAGTGGCGCGAATGGACTGGGTGCTGCCGCGGTTGAACATTCCACAGACTCGCGGTCGAAACATCCGATCACTTTTTCTTCTGACGTCGCGCCGATTCTTTATGCCAATTGCGTTTCATGCCATCGGCCTGGCGAAGTGGCCCCGTTTCCGCTGATCAGTTTTGAGCAGGTCAAAAAGCACGCTCACCAGATCGTCGATGTCACCGGCTCGCGGACGATGCCGCCTTGGAAGGCAGATGCCGGCGCGGAGATGTTTCTGGATGCCCGCCGATTGAACGATGCGCAGATTCAAACGCTTTCACAATGGGTTTCGCAAGGAATGCCCGAAGGCAATCCGCACGATCTGCCTGCCCTTCCAAAATTCACGCCTGGCTGGCAGCTCGGTGAGCCGGATGTGGTGCTCGCGCCGTCGGCGGAATATCACGTAGATGCAGAGGGAGATGACGTCTACCGCTGCTTTGTCCTCAAGACCGATTACCCGCAAGACCGCTATCTCAGCGGCATGGAGATTCGGCCGGGCAACCGCAAAGTCGTGCATCATGTCATGGGCTATGTCGATGCCCGTCACGATGCGCGAAAGCTGGACGGGGCCGACGGACAAGTCGGCTACAGCGCCTTTGGCGGAATCGGTTTCGCGCCGGCCGGCACGCTCGAGGGCTGGGGGCCGGGCATTCAGCCCCGCATGCTGCTCGATGGTGTCGGCATGTTTCTCCCGGCCGGCAGCGACATCGTCATTCAGGTCCACTATCACAAGAGCGGGAAGCCAGAAACCGATCTGACGCGCATCGGATTGCACTTTGCCCGCAAATCGGTCGATCGCCGATTGAACATGGCGGTTGCGCTCAATCCAACTTTGCGAATTCCGCCCGGCGCGAAGCATGAAGAAGTTCGTGCGTACCTCGAAATTCCCGAAGACATTTCGCTCATCCGCATCGCGCCGCACATGCACCTGCTGGGGCATGACATGAGCGTTCAGGCCGAGCTTCCTAATGGGAAGATTGAGAAGCTGGTTGCCGTTCCCGATTGGGACTTCCGCTGGCAGACGATTTTCACCTTCCGCCAGCCGGTGAAGCTGCCGAAGGGAACGCGTATCAATGTGATCGCCCATTACGACAACAGCGCTGCGAATCCCAACAACCCATCCAACCCTCCGCGCGAAGTGCGCTGGGGCGAGCAGACGACCGACGAGATGTGCGTGGCGGCCCTGTTCTACATCGTCGATGCCGAGCATCTGACGCAGGGCATAGCGATGCCGCCTTCTCCGCCCCACCCGGCTCCGGCGGCCGTGCAGGAGGCGCTGCAAATAATCTCGCCAACCGCCGAATGGCCCTTCAGATGTTCGACAAGAACCACGACGGCCATCTAGACGACGGCGAAATCCGCGACGCCCTCGAATTCCTCGAACGCCTCCGCGGCCCGATGAATGATCGCCAACGTGCCGGGACGAGGCGGTTTCTCGAGTCGCTCAATCACGATCCGCCGACGACACAGGCCGCGCGGTGAGGCGCATCTCTTTTCTTCGCTACACCTCGAGCTCGGGTGGACCGCCAGGACCGAGTCCTTCTTCCGGACCACCGGGTGGGACTCTTGGGCCGGGGCCGGGAGCTCCATCCACTTCGGGTGGGGGTCCTCCGGGCGGTCCTTCAAATCCGGGGCCATCGGGCGGCGCGAATCCTGGTCCGCCATCGGGAGGTCCGTCGCCCGGCCCGGACCCGAGGCCAAGATCAGGCGGACCTCCCGGTGGCGGATTGAAATCGCCTTCATTTTCATCTGGACTGCCGGGCGTGGCATTCCCGGGGCCATTTGTGTTTCGTCCAGACTTCGCGAAATTGGCGCCCGCTCGATTTGGCGTCCGCACCACGCCAGTGGAAGAGTTGCCCACCCCTGGCCTGCCATAGCTCGCATTCGCTCCGCGGCCGAATCGCCCCGTTGGCCCGTTTCCACCGCGCCGGCCAAAGCGACCTTCTGCAGCGCTCAAAGCGGATGTCGATGGCGCTGGGAACCCTTCCAGCGTCTGGCCAATCTTCACTTCTGTTTTTGAACCTTCGCGCTGGTAACGGAGCGCATCAAGAGTGATCTCGGCAATCAATCCTCTGGCAATTGCCTGGCCAGACACCACGCGCAAAACCGAATGGCTGATCGTGTCTTCGATGAATGCGCTGTATACGCCGTCGTCCAGGCTCACGCCGCGCAGGGCCAGTTGCCCTTCCGGCCCGCCGAACTGGCCCGGCCGCTGATCCAACACCATGTGATTCGCGGCAAAAATACTTCGAGTCAGCAGGATTCGATATGGCCCGGTCAAATCCGGCTTCGGATCGACTACATATGCGACTGGACGTGTAGTAGCCCCGTCAAATGCCGGTCGCGGCCGAGCGTAAGTCGGCGTCCCATTGCTGGTGCGCCGCGGACGTCGGGAGTATCCGTTGAATTGCTGCCCTAAGGCAATGGCGGTTGGCAATACAAGAACGAGAACAATCAGCGTACGTCTCATGACTGCCTCACATGGCGCGTCGCATTAGTGGTGAAGCGCGCCTGTTATGACGCCAGACGTTGCTCGCACAGTGGCACGGATCCGTCGGTTGGATCAAAAATGTGATGGAGCATGCGCGTCAGTTGTCGGCGGGCACGATGAAGCCAGGTCTTGATCTGAGGAATGGTCGCGTCCAACGCGATTGCGATCTCGGCGTAGGGCAGTTTCTCATATTCGCACAGCACCAGAGCCGCGCGATAATGCAATGGAAGCCGCTCGATGGCAGAGCGGACCTGTTGCACCGTTTCGCTGGCAATCAAACCGCCCAGGGCCGAACTCGATCGGCCTGGAAGATCCACGCTCAGAGCAACGGGCTGGCGATGCCGCAGCGTCCGCAGTGCTTCGTTGACCACCGCCCGCCGCATGAGCGGGCCCGGGTCTTCCCAGTTGTATCGCGCGCGATGTTCGTAAAGGTTCGTCAGCGCCTGCTGGACGATGTCCTCAGGCGAAAAGCGATTGCCCACAATCCCGCGGGCGACAGTCAGCAGCCTCCCGCCATGACGCTCGACCGCAGCCTCGAACAAACTTTCCTGGCTTATACGTTCGGCAACCGCATGCATGGACCGGCCTCAAATAATTGACAGGCTTCCATGAATGTAGTTGCGCGACCTAACCAACAACCGCCGCAGGGGTCGAGAAACCTACGCCCATCCCAGCGCCAAGAACGCCATGAAGCCAAGGGCGCCAAGAAGGCAATGATTATGTCTTTTCTCGGCGGTCTTGGCGCCCTTGGCGTTTTTGGCGCAAAGATCTCGCGGCAGCCCTATCGTGAATCCTGATCTAGACAATCAAAATCTGGAAATCGCCAACGGCGACCGATTGGCTCGGGGTGGCAAGTTGCGAGTAGGTGAGTTTGTGCTTGGAAGTGAAATCGAAGGCGGAGAATTGCCCCACAGAATGGGCGGCAAGGCCGAATGCGCTGCCGCCGTTGCTGGATCGCAGGCTGCCGGCGCTGACGTTCTGGATATGTGCCGCGGCAACGATCGCATTGGAAAGCCCAAGCAGCTTGGCACCTGGATGAAGCGAAAAGGAGCCGATCGTTGCGGAGGCTACGAAACTGGAGGCTGAGAGATCGGTCAGAGCGTTTGGAATGGTCTGCCCATTGCCCAAGTTTCCGATGCCGGCCAGGACATCACTTGTGTCCAGGTTTCGCGCGGTAATGGAGCCGATGTTGCCGGCTGCAAAAATCAGCGAATTGAATATCGATCCGCCAACCGAGAGCGAGCCCAGATCCTGACCCGCGGCCGTAAGGTCAAGGCTGGCCTGGTTCATGGAACCGCGCACGTGAATCGATCCGATGGACGGCGCAGTGATGCTGCCGCCCAGACTACCGTTGTCGTTGATCGATCGAAGCGGCGAGGCGAAGGTTGCATTAAAGTCGCTTTCGATTCCGCGGACATTCAGCGAATGAATATTGGCGGTGGCCGCGGCGCTCCAGGCGCCGCCGATGCTTCCGCGAACGCGGAAGTTTCGCAGGGCGACATTGTTCGGCGCGCCCACACCGCTGAGCTGAAGGCCCGGCGTCATGCTGCCGCGCGAAATCAGCCGGTTGATGTAGGGCGCTGTGAGCGTCTCGCTGACGTTGTCGCTGTTGCCCCAGCCAAACGAGCGGATCAAAGAAATCGGCGAAGCGTTTGAAAGACTCTCATCGGCCCACGAAAAGTTACGAACGTCCGTAAGTTGCCCAGCGGGCAGCGCGCCCAGGGTCATCGTCCCTACCTGCGCATAATCGATGCGGATGTGATGCACACCACCGGGCGCGGTGAGGTCACCCACGATTTGCGTGCGCCTAAAGCGCAGCATGTTGAAGCCGCCGTCGGAGGTAATGTCCCCGATGCGGGTGACGCCCTTTCGGGTGATCTGACCGCGCACGGTGATCGACGAAGCGTTGGTGCTGCCGGTTACATCGATCCCCATAACGACGATGTTCTGGCCGCCGACATGTCGGCCGCCCGAGTTACTCAGGTGCAGATTATCCCCTGCAAAATGAACGATCGCGCTTCCCGGCCCGCTGTAGGAAATCGCGCCATGCGTATGGTCGGCCTGGCGAAATCCCACCGAAGACCCTTGCCCGGCACCGAGTGAAACATCCAGCGATCGCGTTGCCGTCGGCTTGATCTCGACCCGCACGTTATCGACGACGATTCCGCCGAAAGTGCCCGTCACAACGACCGCGACATGCGCAATTCCGGACTGCCCCGCCACCGGCGTGAGTGTCAGCTGCGAGCCGTTGATCGACGTCGTCAACAGCTTCAGATTGTCACTGGTGGCCTTGTAGGTCAGGGTCGGAAAGAAGAATTGCGGGTCGGTAAAATTATTCGAAAGATCGATTGCGGCCGGCGTGTCCTGCTGAAGCACCTGATTGGGAATCGGCTGCACCAGCGTCGCGGAAAGCAACTGGCGCGCTTCGAGACTCTCCACCACCGGCGCCACGGCGCGCCTGGCAACAGTGCTATCCCGTCGCGAGCGCCGCCAGAGAATTGCCAGGTCCACCACCAACGCCTCCTTCGAGTTCGATTCCAACAGGAAAATAATGGGGTTCCTGTGCAATGTCTACGGTGAACCTGTCGTTTGCGCCCGGAATGCCAGGAGGCCAAGCACGCCGAGGAGAGTCTTTCACTACTCTTCTTGGCGATCCTGGCATCGTTGGCATTCTTGGCGCTAAAAGGTCAACGCGAAAACGCTTAAGTTACTCACGGCAGTAGCTTCACGATGAAGTCCTCGAAGTTGATGGAATCGGTGGTGGCGGTGAGCCTATGCAGCGCAATTTTTTTGCCGGTGATGGTGTCGGTGCCGGTTACGGACTTGATCGAACTACTGCCCACGCCGAACGTGGTGCCGCCGTTGGAAGTCGTGATCTTGCCCAGCGTCAGATTACCGAGGCTTTCGGCGACGATGAAAGTATTGGAGAAAGTGCCTTTCACCCGAACCTTGTTGATGAAATCTTTGGCGGTGAATTCGGTGGGGAAATTGGGCAGGTCCTTGCCCGTATGCAGCGCGCCCAGGCCGATGATGATCTTATCATCGGCCATACTTCCCGCCGCGATGTTAGACAGGTTGCCGCTGGCGCTGATATCAACATTGCTCATCGCGCCGGAGACATTGAGGTTCTTCAGTTCCAAACCGGCGGCGGTGAGGATAATGCTCGCGGCGGAAAAGTCCCCTTTGACATTGAACGTCCCGATTGAGGGCGCTGAAACAAAGGAGTTCGTGTTTCCGGCCCAGCCGGGGATGGCAATGCTGTTAATCCGGCTGCCGGACGAAATCGCTTCATTAATCAGCACAGTGCTGCTCTTGAGGTTGACCGATCCGCCGGGGGGAATCGTGATGGTTCCGCCGCTTGCGCCGTGAAGGTTGATGTTCTTGACCCGGCCGCCCGCAGTGAGATTGCCGGTGAGATTGACGGTCCTGGCATTGATCGTGCCGATGGCGGCATCGGTCGAGAGGCCGGCAATGCTGGCGACCTTTCCGCCTGCGGTGGTGATGTTGAGCGTCGTCCCGGAAGTGGTGCCGGTCGTCGAGATGCCGCTGATAACGGCATTGGTGCCGGTAATGAGATCGGTGCCATTTTTCTGCACCGCCTGATTGAGCACATCGCCGTCGGCGACGATCGTCGCCGCGCCTTTGCCGCCGACTTTCACAGTCACGACGGTTCCATCGGCCTGCTGCAGCGCGACGGCTTTGTGCCCGCCGGAGCCGACGACAACGTTGGTTTCATCTCTTGTCACGACCTGATCGACCAGGAAGGTTTGGGCTGTGGAATTCTTCGAAAGATCGATCGCGGTCGGCGTGTCCTGCTGAAGGACTTGGTTTGGGATGGGCTGCGCCAGTGTCGCGGAAAGCAACTGGCGCGCTTCGAGCCGTTCGATCACCGGTCCCGCGGCGCGCCGGGTAACACCGGTGAGTCGCCGGCGCCACCAGAGATTTGCCGAATCCACCACCAACGCCTCCTTCGAGTTAATCCATGATGGAAAATAATAGGGTTTCCCTGCCGTATCTGCATTAAACAAGTCTCGTTTGCGCCAAGAGCCAAGAGCGCCAAGAAAAATCCTATAAAGGAATTCCTTGGCGCTCTTGGCTTCCTTGGCGTTCTTGGCGCTAGACCGTGAGCATGAAAACGTTCACTCGCGTCACAGCAGCTTCACGACGAAATCCTCGAAGTTGGTGGAATCGGTCGTTGCCGTCAGCTTGTGCAGAGAAATCTTCTTCCCAGTTGTCGTATCGGTGGCGGCGACGGCCTTGATGGAATGACCGGCTACGCCGAACGTCGTGCCGCCGTTCGAGGTCGTAATCCTGCCCAACGTCAGGTTGCCCAGCGTCTCGGCAGAGATGTTGGTGTTCGCGAAGCTGTTCTTCACGCGGACGTTGTTGATCGTGTCGTTGGCCACAAAATCGGTCGGGAAATTCGGCAACGCCTGACCCGAGGCGAGCGTCCCGACGCCGGCGAAAATGCGGTCATTGCTCATACTGCCCGCGGCAACGTTCGACAAATTACCGCTCGCATTGAGAATCACGCTGCCGATCATGCCGCTGACGTTCAGATTCTTCAGCTCTGTTCCCGCGCCATTGAGGGTGATGGTGGTGTTGGCCAGATCGCCCTTGACGTTGAAGGTGCCAATGGATGGGGCCGAGATGCTGGAGGTCGTGTTGCTGACGCCATCCCAGCCCGGAACAGTGATGTTATTGATCGCGCTGCCGGAGGCGATCGATTCGCCGGTGACGGCAGTGGTGCTCTTGATATTGACCGAGCCACCCGCGGGAATGGTGATTGTCCCGCCGCTGGCGCCGTGAAGGTTGATGTTCTTGACCGGGCCGCCGGCAGTCAGGCTGCCGGTGAGATTTACCGTCTTGGCGTTGATCGTTCCGACGGCAGCATCGGTTGTGAGGCCATTGATGTGGCCGATCTTTCCACCGGTGGTCGTGATGTTGAGCGTCGTCCCGGAATTCGTGCCGGTGGTGGAGATCGAGCTGATGATGGCATTGGTGCCGGTAATCAGATCGGTGCCGTTCTTCTGCACCGCCTGGTTCAGCACATCGCCGTCGGCGAGGATCGTTGCCGAGCCCTTGCCGCCGACTTTCACGGTGACGACGGTTCCATCTGCCTGCTGAAGCGAAAGCGCTTTATGCCCGCCAGCGCCGACTACGACGCTGGTTTCGTCGCCGGTGACACCGAGATCGACCAGGAAGGTCTGAACCGACGTTCCGCCGCCGAGGTCGTGGGCCGTGACGGTGACGTGGGCTCGACCGGTCACGCCGGGGCCGTACGCGAGCGTCATCGTTCCATCCGAAGCGATGCTCGGCGACACAAGATTGGTGTTGTCGCTGGTGGCGGTGAAGGAAAGCGGCTGAACAACGGCAATGTTGTTCAAGACGGCAAGATTCGAAGGAACAAGTCCTCCGCTAGCGTTTTGGACGGGGAACGAGGGAGATCCATTTGCTGCAAATTGAGGGTTGAGCGCGCTTCCATCAACGACAGGGAGATTATTGATCGCATTGGCGACAGTCATTCCATTGTAAAGCACATGAGCGAATACGGTGAAGCCGCCATTCTGCGCATCAAGGTTGCTGCTGTTGTCCGCCACATTAATGAACCATTGATCGGTCGCGCTGTTAGGATCGCCGCCGAGTTTCGCCATCGCGATGGTTCCCACCGTATTTGAAAGATGGAACTCGTTATTGACCGTACCGGCCGTCGGGATAGCTGTGCCGTCTGTCTTGAAGCCGCCGCCTTGATCGACGAACCCCTTAACGACTCGATGGAAAATCGTGCCGTTGTACAGGCCCGTGTTGACGTAATTGTTAAGGAAGTTGGCCACCGTGAGCGGCGCCACCGAGTTAAAAAGCTCAATCGGAATGGCGCCGTTCGTGGTCTGCATCAGGACCGTCGTGTCGCCGGCGGTGATCGCGTTATCACCAAAAAAATTACCCAGCGTGACGGTCGATGGGGAAGCGCTTGTCGCAACCTGAACAGTAGGCAGCGTTGCGGTAACGACCGCCGACAGCAATGTGCGCTGCTCGAGCTGCTCGATATGCCGTGCTGATGCTTCATTCTTCTTCGTCTCGCGGACCGCTTTCGAACTCCGGAACATTCGATTCCTCCAAATGAGTTGTAGTTTTCCTCGCCCGCGCATCACCAGACCTCGACAGCGGTCGCGCATGGCTCAGCGTTGCCTCGCGGAGCAACGTTTGCGTTACTCCGTTTAGCCGCTCGGCTTGTCGGGCGGCTAAACCAGAGAAGTTACTCGGAAAAACCGCTGGTTGTCCATCCTCTATCCGTTTCCAGCTCCAACTTCCTTTCCCGCATTTCCCGTGGTCAAAACGGTCAATCAATCATAGGTTCTCTTTCACCGAATGTCGGGCAGGAAGCCCGGAAGCTTTGCATGGAACCGGTCAAGCCATCACAGAGATTGGGCAAGTCGCTGATTGCCGTGGCGCTGAGCTGGGGCGCGGGGCTGGTGGATGTGGTGGGATATCTGGTGCTGGATCACGCGTTTGTGGCCCACATGACCGGCAACACCGTGTCCACCGTGCTGCACGGCGTCGAGCATAACTGGCCAATGATGCTGCATCGTGGCGCGCCGATTCCCGCGTTCTTTGTGGGACTGCTGCTGGGAGAGATCGTGCTGGAAGCCGCCCGGCGGCGAAAGAGCCGATGCGTGGCGTCCCATGCATTATGGATCGAGGCGGTTTGCCTCGCCCTGTTTGTGTGCTGCGGGCTTGCGGTGTTTGGCGCCACTTCAAAGATTGCCGCGAATTCGCTGGCGTCGTTTCTTTTGCTGCTGATTCCCATTGCCGCCGCCATGGGCATTCAAAGCGCGGCACTGCGAAAGGTCGGCGCTCTGACCATCTTTACAACCTTCATCACCGGCACGCTGACCAAGCTGGCAAGCGATGTAGCCGACTACATCTTCTGGTTTGGCGATCAGAGGCGCAGCGCCGGCTTCAGACAAGCTATTCGCCTCTCACCCCAGCAGGAATGCTTTCAGGCGGTCGTGCTATTGACCGCTTTGTATTGCGCATACGCAGGCGGCGCACTGAGCGGCGTCCTGGGTTTTCACCACTGGGGCGTCGCGATTGTCAGTGCGCCGCTTCTGCTTGTTCTTCTGGCCATCCTGGTCGATCAGTTGCATCCATTACAACCGTGAAGTTCGCCCTGCGAGTCTAACACTTCATTGCGGCTCGCTGAGCCGAGCTTATGGAGCAACGGTCGTGGTCGTGCGCTCGTAATCGGAGCTGACGACCGAAGCGCTGCCAAACACCGCGAACACCAATCCGACCACCAGCGTCACGAAGCCGGCCCACATCAAGCCGAAATTGACTCCGTAGCCATGGACGGCCGTCACGAGGTTCGATGCCGACTGATCGGCAATTACCCGTCCCGATGGGATCATGCCAAACAAACCGCTGCCGCCCATGATGCAGGCGCCGATCAGCGCGACCAGCGGGATTGACAGAGCCCAGATCGTCAGGCCCTTCATCCAGCCAGCACCCATTGGTGCGCTGATGGAGTTAGCGAGTGCTCCGCCGCAGTAGTAGGCGATGGCGGCAGTCACGAAGAACCACCAAGCGGCTCCCCATCCCAGCGAGACAAAGCCATTGCTGGTGACACCCACGTGGCAGCCGAGCATCAAAAACCAGGACATGGTAAAGAGCGAAATCACGAACAAAGTTCCCGCGATCACCGAGCCCCAGAAATAACTGGGACGTTGGTACATAACGTTGGACGTCCGGAAGATCGGAGCCGTTTCGGTTTCGGTTCGAACAAACCCGCGATCCGATTGAACGACGGTTCCTCCGTCAGCGGAGGTTGGATTAACTGGCGTGACCATGGCAAAACTCCTTGTAAAAACCTTTGAGAAAGAGGACCACAGGGCATTTGTAAGTTACATGTCCATAAGCTGTTGTGCTTGTCGTGTACCTTCAATTACATGGGGACCAACACAACAAGGGGAATGATGCAACGGCAATGCCGAAAGCGCAGCTTTTGCCGGGGTTTTGCGGGGTTTTAGTGGGGATTTTCGGAAGGGAATGAAGACGAACTCTGCAGGAATGAGAGTTACCGCGCGAGCAGCCTGTGTAGTGCGCCAAGAACGCCAAGGAGCCAGGGCGCCAAGAAATTCATTCTATTTCTCGGCGTCTTTGGCTCCTGGCGTTCTTGGCGCAACACGAAGCTCTGCTGGCGATGAAACTCTGAGGCGCTAGGGCAATCCCGTTCGGCTCCCGATGCCGAACTGGTTGCCGGCGCGGACGGGCTTGTGGTTGGCAAAGTCAATTTCCAGCAGCTTCTCGCTGCCGACTTGGCCGCCGTGTTCATCGGTAAGTTCGCCGATGATCTTCTTGGTGGCGGTGTCGACGATGTCGCCGCTGGAGGGGTAGGCGTATTTGCCGTCGAGACTGAAGGTGACCCAGCCCGGTTGGTCGCGCAGCAGGATGCTGGCGACGCGCTTTGGTGGATCTGTGGTGATGTCGTAGACATGCATCATGCTGTTGTGTCCGTCGGCAACCCAGATCTCCTTTTCATCCAGCGTCATTCCGATGCCATGGCTGGGGCAACCATGCCTTTTAGTCGGCCCTTCCGCCACTCCATCGACATGCACCGTCCCCAGGACCTGGCCGGTCTTAAGATCGCCGATCTGGAAGCCGAGCAACCCGTTGACGTTCACATAAACGCGTGTCTCTTCGCTGTTGATACAGAACGGACGGATCGGGGCACGAAATCGGCCAACGGTGCGGACCACCTTGTTGGTCGCCGCATCAGCGATGCTCAACTCCGGCGAATGCAGGCCAGCAAGATACACCTCGCGCCCGTCGGGAGCGAAGACGGTGTTATGCGAGCCGGAGTTGGTGGTGATGCGGGCGATCGGGTTGCCGTTGCTGGCGTCGATGACATTCCAGAAAGCTCCTTCGAGCGAAGGAAGATAGATCGTCTTGCCATCAGGTGAAACTTCCATGCGGTCGCACCCGCCGGCGTAGCTCTTCACCCACAGTGACTTGTCGGTCAGCAGGTCGATGCATTGAAGATCGCGAATCGTGCTCACATACAGTTTCCCCGTCGCGGCACTTGCGCAAATTCCCTTGACATTCAAAGGCTTTCCGTTGACATCGAGGCCCGCGGTCGGAATGCGCCGGACGAAGCGATGGCCATGATCGATGTCGAAGACAATGACACCATGCCCGCCCCACTGCAAATAATCGCGAATTCCCGGCGTCGCGACGTAAAGCAAATGCTGATCGGCTGGCGGCGGCGCAGCGCCAAAGGCTGGCACGGCGCATAACATGCTGAACGCGATCACCAAGAATGCAAAAAGCTTCGACATAGTCCCTCCGCAAGTGCTCGGCCCGACCGTAGTTTGCAAGAATCAGCAACGAACTGCTTGAATTACCCAGCCGGGCGGCAAGCGTTTTTGACGGTAAAATGTGCCCTTCACGACCGGCTGCATTTGAGCCGATAATCCACTGTGTAGGGCTGCGCCCCGGATGGACATAAATCGATCGCGTTTCATGGCCAAAACGTCGCGAATCATTTTCCTTTTGATGCCGGGTTTGCTTTCGCTTGGCTGTGTCGCGCGCGAGCCGATCAGCATCAAAAGCGATGATCCGGCCCTGAAGATTCCGGCCATCAAGCTTGCCGTGCAAAAGCATGATAAATCTGCAATTCCGCAACTGGTCCACGACTTGAACAGCGATGACCCGGCAGTTCGCTTTTATGCCATTGACGGCCTTCATTCCCTGACAGGCCAGACGTTGGGCTATCGATATTTTGACGATGAAGAGGAACGTAAGCCGGCCTTGCAGCGTTGGAACGAATGGTTGGCCGCCCAAAGAGTGGCCTCACGGTAAGCGCTATGGTGAGTTTTGAAAAAACCGTGAGCAGCGATCCCGCGAACCTCGCGCCGGTGCGCAAAGAAGTGGAGGCATTCCTCGCCACGGCAGGAATTGCCGATGCGGGCATTGCCAACGTCGGCTTGTGCCTGAATGAAGCCATGGCCAACATCATCCGCCATGCGTATCGCGGCGCGGAGGATCGTCCAATAAAAGTTGGTGCTGCGGTCGAAAATGGCCGCGTCACCATCACCCTCCGCGATTGGGGTAATGGGCGCGATCCTTCCACCTGTTGCGGAAACAATGACCCGCTGACGCCCGGCGGCCTCGGGCTCAATTGCCTGCGCCGGCTGATGGATGAAGTCACTTTTACCCCGCAGCCAGACGGCATGCTTTTGACCTTGTCCTGCAATGGCGCCCGCTGCGCCGCGAGTACGAATCAAAGCTAGAATGACAGAAACTCGGGAGCGTTATGGATTTAATGACGACGACTGAACTGGTTCCCACCGCTCGCCTGGTCGGCACAACGATGGTGATCGAGGTGCAGGGCGAAATCGATCTGCACAACAGCCCCGATCTGCGCACCGAAATCCTCCATCTCCTGAATAAGCACAAGCCCAAGTCGCTGGTCCTGAACCTGGCCAAGGTTCCCTATATGGACAGCAGCGCTGCGGCGGTGCTGGTGGAAGCGATCCGCATCATCCGGCCTAAGGGCGGCAAGATTTACCTGGCAGGCCTTCAGCCACGTGTCAAAGGGCTGCTGGAAGTGGCCCGGCTGGGCACAATCTTCACGATTGTCAAAGACGAGGCCGAGGCCTTGTCGAAGTAAGCAACAGGATTGTGGCGCGCGTTGGCGCGCCGCGCGATTGATCCTGCTGCTATGGCGTCAAGCTCTTCTCAACCCGTCACCGGCAATCTCACCCTCGGCCGCATCATCCTGGGCCCCATCGTCATCATTGGCGGGCGCGCCATCGGACTCCTGGAGTTCATCGGGGGCATCGGCTATCTGCTGCTGGATACAGTTGTTTCGATTCCGCGCGGGCTGATTTCCAAGCGCGGCCGACGACTGGGCTGGCAGAACCTGTGGGCCCAGATGGTGCGTGTCGGCGTGCGCAGCGTGCCGATCGTCATGCTGGTGCTGTTCTGCATCGGGGCGATTCTCTCCTTGCAGATGGCCCCGATTCTCAAGCGCTACGGGGCCGAATCGCAGGTGGCCAATATCATTGCCGTCGCCACGTTTCGCGAGCTTGGCCCGCTGGTCAGCGCGATTGTTTTGACCGGCTTCGCGGGCGCGAGCATCGCCGCTGAAATTGGGACGATGGTTGTCTCGGAGGAAATCGAGGCGCTGGAGGCGCAGGCGATTAATCCGCTGCGATTTTTAGTTTTGCCGCGCGTCGTAGCGACGACGATCATGATGGTTTGCGTCGCCGTCATTGGAGATCTTACGGGCGTCTTCGGCGGGCTGGTTGTCTCCCACACCTTCCTTACCCTCAATGTCGAGCAGTACATCCGCAAAACCTTTGAAGCCATCCAAGTGCGCGATTTCATCACCGGCTTAATCAAAGCCGGCTGCTTCGGGACCCTCATCAGTGCGTTGGCCTGCTATCTTGGGCTTGGTGTCACCGGCGGCGCGCAGGGCGTCGGCGTGGCGACTACCCGCACCGTCGTGCTCACCATCGTCGCCCTCATCACCGTCGATCTGATGTTTACCGCGGGCTTCTACTATATGGGGTGGTAGAATAGTCCGCGTCGCAGTTCGACCCGTTGTCTAATCATGTCCGACTTGGCCATCCAGGTTCGCAACGTCAGCAAGCGGTTCGGCGATCGAACCGTCCTCGAAGACGTCTGCCTCGACGTGCGCGAAGGCGAAACCCTGGTCATCCTCGGCGGCTCGGGGTCCGGCAAGTCCACCCTCCTCCGACTGATGATTGGCAACATCCGCTACGATTCCGGCAAGATCTTCGCCGGCCACGTGAACAAAAGCCTTTGCCAGTTGTCCGACAATGAGCTGGACGACTACCGCAAATCGCTAGGCGTGCTGTTTCAAAGTGGCGCGCTCTATAACTCGATGACCGTCTTCGAAAACGTCGCCCTGCCCCTTCGAGAGCATACCGACCTTCCCGAGGAAACGATTGAAATCATCGTGAAGATCAAGCTCGAGCAGGTCGGCCTGCGGGAGCATTCGGAGAAAATGCCCGCCGAACTTTCCGGCGGCATGAAAAAGCGTGCCGGCCTGGCGCGGGCCGTGTCGCTCGATCCCAAGCTGCTGTTTTACGATGAGCCGTCGGCAGGACTCGATCCGGTCACGTCTGCCGAGATCGATCAGCTCATCATCGACCTCAATCGCAAGCTCGGCGTCACCAGCGTCGTCGTCACCCACGAAATGGACAGCGCCTTCCGCATCGCCGACCGCATGGTCCTGCTCGACCGCGGCCGCTTCATCGTCTCTGGCACCCCCGACGAAATGCGCAACTCCACCGACCCTTTGGTTCGTCAATTTGTCCACGGACTGACCGAAGGGCCGCTGACGGATCGACGCCGAACGGGTGGATACGAAGTCGATCTGCTCGGCGGGTTGTAGAAGAGCGAATGTCATCAAATGTCACAAAAGGATGCGCGCGGCGAGATTTTGGGTGTTGTTGACCCTTTTGGATCATATAACTCTTTATGCTGAAATACATTATTGAGAAATCGCGCGATGTCACACGTGTGACATTCGGGGACATTTACCCGAGAACGCCGCAGCGAAGAATAACAGCCTGACGAGCGGGACGGCTAGCCTTGGGGCGCGCGTTGCGCAAACTGTCCCGCCGCGCCGCGTTTGGGCCCTCAATCGCAAGTCATGCATTATTAACCGGATACGATAGTACGTCACCGTACATGGAACAGAATGAGACAAAACGGGGCGCGCATTGACCGTTTTTGACCCCTAAAATGTCCCCTGTTTTTGCGATAAATCATGACTGGCCAAGTAGCTACGTATTTGGCAATTTATTGATAAAGTCGGTACATGCGCCCCGCACTTTTGTCAAGTTATTTCACTTTTTCTGCCGTATAACCCTCTTCCCTTCAACTACTTACGCCGAACAATCGGTTGGTTGCATTTTTCAGCGAAACACGTGTGTCTCGCCAGCGCCCCGCCTGCCTGAGCCTGGCGAAAGAGAACCAGGGGCAACCTGCGAATTTGTGATCAAAAGCGATGAAGGCGTGTTCAGCGTGATGGGGCCATTATCAGAGTGAGCGGATTTCTTACAGCGCCCCAAACGCCCTATACGCATGCAATCCGAGGCTGAAGGCCTGGCTGTCGTTGGAGTTGGGCTTGCCTCCGGAGTAGTCGAAGTCGCCAAATTCCCAGCCGGCGTTGCCGCCGTTGAAGCCATGCAGGCCCAGCGAGAAGTTGGCCGAGTCGGTGGCGTCCACCGTTCCACTCAAATCGGTATCTCCGGTGTAGGTGAACTTGATCATGATCTCGTTGCCATCCGCCACGTCGGCGGTATCGCCTTCGAAGCTGACGTTGCCCACATCATTCTGATCGGCCCAGCCCACCGCTCGCGTCGCCGATCCGGCTGCATCGAAGGTGGCTTCGGAGGAACCGATGCCGGTGGTGCCATCCCAGCCACCGATATCGGCGGCGCTGGCCAGCAGCCCCTGGATCATGGTATCGGTGGCAGCCTTGTTGGCCGCGACGTACTTGAGGATCATGGAGTTATCCCCCATATCCAGGAAGCCGCCGAAGGAGATGTTCAGGCCGCCGGCGTCCACCACAGCGACATTTCGGTTGGCGTGGTGAGAGTAGTCGCCGAGGGTGGCACTGGAGGTGGCGAAGACAACTTTGGCTCCGGCAGAGATATTGATGGCGGCGAAGGCCAGTTGTTGGATGCCGCCGGAGTTGGCGGGGTGTACGATCAGATTACCGCCGGTACCGACATTCACCACCGGCTTATCGCTGCCGGGATTCGCGATGATTGTAGCATTACCGCTCACAAACAACATGTGCGACGTGGAGTCCCATGTCGCCTGGCTATCGGTAGACAGCCAGGCGGGAAGCGTTGGCGAATTTGACACGCCGTGGAATTCGATGTTGTCAAACCGCCAATTGCCCTTGCTGCCGTTGTAGGGTGCTGGGCCGGGCGGGTTGCCAACCAACGCGGCGTTGGCATATTGGCCATGCGTGCCGTTTTCGTCGGTGATATTGGGAAGCAGTGGGTTGTTGGCAGAAACGAGCCGAATACCAAAGTTCCCGTTGTCGTTAGCGCCAGCAAGGCTCGACACATCGAACACAAGTGGGATCGGCGCACCGGTGGGCGTCGCGCCATAGAAGTCGTTCGACACCGCCTGCACTTGCGGGCCGAGGTTGATCCAGTGTGCCCCATCGATTGTGTACTGTGGCTGGGCATCGAGAATGCCCGAAGTCGTCGCGTACCAATCCATCGTGACATAGATCTTCGAGTAACCGCTCGTGGGCACGCTGAATTGCACACCTTGCGAATATTCCGGCATGAAATTGCTCCAGCCATTGGCGGGCGTGCCGCCAGTGGTCGGAGTGGGGCCGCCACGGATGCGCCAGGTATTTTCGTTGAACGATGGATTGAGTGCGCCGGGGGTGTTGGTGACATCGCCGGCATCGACCGAGCCATTGCCATCGATTCCGGTTGCGGGGTCATTGGAGTTATAGGGCAGCGTCATGCCGACCATTGACGCGGTGCCGATATCGACAACGCCGCCGGTCGGCACCGGGCTGTTATCAAAAGTGCCGGTTCCGCTGGTGGGATGATTAGTGAAATCCCAATTGGTGATATCCGTTTCCGGATCGAGAACAGACAGCGTGACGCCATTGCTTGCTACCGAGCCAGCCGAGTTGGAGAAAACGGCTCGATAGCGGTCACCATTGAGACTCGCAGCCGACGTGATGCTCAGCGTGGCGACGTAGCCCGCAGCACTGAGGGTCGTGGTCTGGGAGCCGAGATAAGTCGCGCCATCAGACACGTTGGACCAAGTCGCGCCGCCGTCGGTACTGATCTGCCACTGAACGCTTGGCGCAGGAGCCGTGTTCTTGTTGGCGGTTGCGGTAATGGTCGTAACGTTGCCCGTCTGAACGGAAGTCGGAGAAGGCTGGACCACAATGGTCGGCGCCGTCGGAGCCACGACCGTCAGCGTCGCGCCGCTGGAGGCGACTGAGCTGCTGCCGGCACTGAAGACGACACGGAACTGGTGACCGTTGTCAGTCAGACTGGAACTGGTGGTGAAACTAAAGGTCGAGGTATAGGTGGAACCAGAGGCAATAATGTTGGTCGCCCCGACGATGTTGCCCCACGTCGCGCCGCCGTTGTTGCTGACCTGCCATTGCGCAGTCGTCGGCACGGTTTCGGAATAGGCCGATGCGCTGAAGATCGCGGTACCGCCGCCCGCAACCGAGGTCGGCTGCGGCTCAGTCGTGACAGCCAATCCCCCTGACTGATTGCTGTCGCCGTTAAAGCTCATCTTACCAATCTGCAAAGCGCCGCCACCATCGACGTAGGGCGTAAAGCCGTTCGCGGAGCCATTGACCCAGGTCGCAACGCTGATCGAGGGATTGCTTCCGGTGAGGGCGCTTCCATTGGCTGTCATGGTGTCGATCGCCGTCGCAGCGAGCGTGCCGGTGAAAGTTACTGTCATGTCACTGGCAGTGACGCCCAGCCCGTCTCGCTCAGGGTTCAAGTTCAACGGATTGGTCTGCGACACCGTGAAATTGTTCATCAGCGCATTTGCCACACCGTTTACAGTCAGCGCGTCGAGTGCCGTGGTGATGTTAGCGGCAAGCGTAGTCGGATTGGAATCAAAACTGATCGGTGCCGTTGTTGCACCGTCATAGGTGAGGGTGAAGGTGCCGCCAGTCACGTCGTTAAAGCTATTCAGATCATTACCGAACTGGATGACCTGCTGAGCATTCACGGGTCCAGGCGCACCGGTGGCGTATTGGCCATGAAGTCCTGGGACCAACTGGTTTCCATCGTTGATAAGCGGAAGGTTTGCGTTGTACGACGCCACCAGACGAAGCTGGAAGTTCGGATTGTTGTTTGCGGCGGCCACACTCTGCAGATTGACGACAATGGGAATAGCAAACGTGGTGGAATTGGTGATTCCATAGAAATCGCTCCCCTGTGCAGTTATCACACCGCTTGGGGCGTTGATCCATGTTTTGCCGGCGTCAGGCGAATACTGTGGCTGGAGGTCGGCAATTCCGCCCTGATTCCAATCGAAGCTGAAAGTGATATTGGAGTAGCCGGTCGTGTCGATCTTGAAGATGACGCCCTGGCTATATTGTGGAGCATCCTGGCTCCAGCCTTCGGGCGTACCAGGCGAGCCGGTCGGCCCCTGGCCATTGCCCGAGCGAACACGCCAGTCGTATTCACTGTAACCGGCGTTGAGCGTGCTCCGTTCGATCAGAATGTCTGATTCAGGGACCGCCTGGATGCCGGTGTAATCGTTATTGAGGCCAAGCGTCCCGGCGGTATTGGTCAGTGGACCAAAGGTCGCGTACGGGGCGTTACCCGTGCCCTGAGCGGTTGAGCCAGCGGGCGGAGGTGCTTCGCCGCCGGTGAAGACCCACTGTGCGATTGGCGTGCCGACGACCGTGATGGTTGCGGCATTGGTGTTAGTGCCGCCGGCGGAGTTGGTGAAGACCGCGCGGAATTGATCACCAGTCATGCCTTCGTTGGCGGTGAAGGAATAGGTCGGCGAAGTTGCGCCGCCGATGTTCGTGAAAGTCGTGCCGCTGTCCGTGCTGATTTGCCACTGCACGGTCGGTGTCGGCGTGCCCGAAGCAGCGGCGATCAGATTGACCGTGCCGCCGGCATTAACATTCTGGCTGATCGGATTCGTAGTGATCGTTGGAATGGCTGTCAGGGCTGTCAGCGTCGCCGCATTGGTCGGCGTAGAGCCATTGGCATTGGTGAAGACGCAGCGATATTGCATGCCGTTGTTCGCCGCCGTGACGGTAAAGCTGTAACTGGTCGAAGTAGCGCCGGAAATGTCGGTCCAGGTCGTGCCATCTGGGCTTGATTGCCAGATGTCTGATGTCGCGCCATTGGCGCCAGCCGTGAATGTGACTGTGTTCCCAATCAGGACGCTCTGACTCGTCGGCTGCGTGGTGATCGTCGGCGCGGGCGCGGCAACGGTTCCCAGAATCTGCACTTCATCCAACCGCCAGTTGCCGGATGTGTTATTCTCGAGTGTGGTGCCGTTGGAAACCGTGTCATCGCTGCCCGTCGCCGCATTGACGATTCGCAGGCCGAAATTGGGATTGTTGTTGACGGCATTGATGCCGCTGAGATCGACCGTCAGCCCATTGTACCATTTCTGCCCGCCGGTGACGCTGAAGTAACCCCCTTGAACAGTGTTTGGGCTGCTGGAATTGCTGACGGCAGCGATGCCTGAGTTGCTTCCCACGCCCAGGAGGCTGGCGGGGACGTTGGTCCAATTCGTGCCATCGGTCGTATATTCAACTTGAAACTTCCCTTCGCCGGCGGTGGTGAGGTAGATATCGAAGCGTGCATTGATGCTGTTGTAGCCTGCGGTGCTGGCGGAGAATTGTGCGCCCTGGGTGCCGATGCCGGCGGCGGTGTTCCAACCGTTGCTCCCGCGAACACGCCAAATAAATGTTGAACCCGGATCAGAACTTCCCTGATCGGCAGTCGCGGTAGCCTGGAAAACCGCGGAAATGTCGGGGCCAACTGCGCCGGCAGTTGGGTACAGGCCGGGCGTGGTGGTGCCGGGCTGGCTCATGCCGACGCTCGCGGCCGTGCCGCTTCCGGTGGAAGGCGGCGGCGCAAGTGTCGCAGTTTGTGCCGCGGTATTATCAAAGTTCCACGCGGTGATCGGGGTGCCGCTCAACAGCCTGCGCGATTCCATCATTTCGACGGTCACGACCGCAGCACTGTGAAGACGCGATTTCCTTTGACTCCGCATGTTGGATTTTCGAACGATCATATTTTTCAGCAGATGCATCTCGACCTCCCACAGACCTTTTTTTGACTCCGCGACGCCGTCACTTCGGCCAAAGATTGAGCCGATCACGTGACGCACCGAGCACCCGCCCGCCGCATCGACGGGCAAAACAGCGCCTATCTCGCCACTTTCGCAGCGAATTTCTAAGACATTGAAATAAGACCCAGCCCGCCCAACCCGCGCGTCAATTCACCTTGCCCAAAGCGCTCCAGCGGAGCTTTCCGTATTGGTTCGCATCGGATTTATTCGCGTTGTATGGCAACTGCTCCGGCTGAATCTGGACTTCCTGCCACGCGAACCAGGACACGTGCCCATCCGCAAACAGCAGGTGCCCGCCATGACGATGGCGCGTCGTGAATCGGTGAAAATCGGCTTTGCTCTGACCCAGCTTATTGTCGTAGCCTTCTGCGGTAATTTTTCCGTCGTAAACGCCGGGATAGAGTTCGTTATATTGCTGCACCTCGGGATCCCGGTATTCGCCCGGATTGCTCATCTTTTCGGTCATCACGACCACTTCGCTGGCTGGCCGACAGTCGCTCATGCGCACGTTGACCCGGTCCGCCTGGCCAATCAGACTGCCAAGCTTGGAATTCCAGACGTATGACATCGCAAACTTGAATTGCCTGTTCGATGCCAGGCCCGTCGAGTTCTTGATCAAGTGCGCTGAATCGACTCCCCACAGCAGGAAATAATCGCCGAACACAACATCGTGCCCATGCAATGTTCCGGGCGGAAGCGCTGACGGACAGCAGAAGATGCTGGCGGTTGGCCCGCCTGCGAACGGCGCTGGAACGCCGTGGCTGTCGTCCACCAATAAATCGTAATAGCTCTTTCCGATTACAAGAGGCGGAATCGCGTTGAACCAGATGCCCGGGTCATCGTAGCCCGTCACATCTTTATTCGGCGGCCCGAAATTGTTCGTCCCCGAATCCGATCCATCAGGGCCCTTCTGCGGAAGTGCGCCCTTATTCTGGTTGGCGTAGGCCTGGATGCCCATCCCCAACTGCCGGAGATTGCTCTCACAGACTACTTCCTGTGCCTGTTTGCGCACGCCGCTCATCACCGGGAACAGAATGGACATCAGCAGAACAATGATTCCAATGACCACCAGCAATTCGACTAAAGTGAATCCTTTATGGCGCCCAAAGCCGGCGCCTTGCCCGCGATACATGCAGACTCCTTCCTCAGTCATTCCCCTCAAAGCCCGAGGCGGCTACGGTCGCGAGCAATCATGAAGATATGACGAAGAAGAAAATAAAAATGGACTTGAGTTTGATGAATGATTGCTGCGGTAAGGATTTTCAAGGCGCGAAGAAGTTGGTTGCTTTCAGAAGCGGACATTAATGGAGCCGGCGTTCAAGGCGGCTCATTTCGTTAAGGTTTCGCAAAAGTCTGGGAGGCTCACTTGCGGCGGATTAGACGCCTTCTAAGATTTGCCACATGCGAACGCGATCATTGGCGGCATTTACTCTTATCGAAATACTTGTGGTGATTGCAATCATTGGTACATTGATTGCCCTTTTGCTGCCGGCGATGGAGAAATCGCGCGAGAAAGCGTATCAGGCGAAGTGCGCCGCTAACCTGCACCAGATCGGAGAGGCGCTGACTGTTTATGCGAATGAAAACCACGGCAACTATCCGCGAACGGTTTATGTGAAAGGCGCTGCGCCGACGCAGGGAACAAATCCATCCGCTCCCGATCCCTTCGGTGCCGGCGGTCCACTTCCAAATGACGTGACGGCGGCGCTCTTTCTTCTGATGCGCACGGAGCGCATTCCCCCGGAAATATTCACCTGTCCTTACACCGATGAGAGAACCTACGCACCCGATTCGTCGGTCAATATCATCGGGCGGTCAAACTTCACCGACTACCGCAACAACTTGGGATACAGCTTCGCCAATCCCTATCCCGACGCGCATGCTTCCGACGCCGGGTACAGGCTCACCTCTCAATTGAAGCCGGCCTTTCCAGTCGCTGCTGATATGAATCCCGGCACCGGTGATAGCGCCAACAGTCGCAATCATGAAGGGCGGGGGCAGAACGTGCTGTATGCGGACGGACACGTTCAGTGGGAGAGCACGCCGCTCGTCGGCATCCAACACAATGGCAGTCCGGATAATATCTACACAAACAAGAATGGCGCTGTGATCGGCTCACCCGTCGATGCCACGGATACGATTCTGCTCCCAGCCGAAAAGTAAGCGTCGATTCAACCCGCGCAAAGGGTACCGGTGGCCGTCGAGTCGCGCCGGATAGTGGCAAGAAGGGAACAGGCGAATAGAGTGGCGGCACACCATATAGTCGCCACCCCTCATTTTACCGGCTGTGTCGCTGCCGTCTTCGCATCTTCATCCCTTGTCCCCTTCTCCACAATATTTCCCGGCTCGGTCTGCTGTTGGCGGATGAAAGGCTTAGACGTGGGGCCGGCCGTGAGATTGCGGATGTTGTCAATGACGCGAATGTCCTTGAGGTTTGGCCCCTGGGCGCGAAGAGGGACGCCGACGGTGTCCTGGTCGATCTTGTTGTAGCGGATGAGCACATCGGAGGCGCCTTCGTCGATGTTCAGCCAGGCCTTGTCGTCAAGGCGGTTGTTGGTGAAGACGATATGGCTGGCGTGCCTGGTGCGGAGTTCTTCGGGCGTCATGGGAACCTTCCGCGGGGTGGGGCCAAGTCTGACCCAGTTATGAAAAGCACAGTGAGAGATATAGGCATTTTCGCCGACGCGGAAGGTGAAGGTTTCCTTGCCGTGGGTGTTAGTGAAGTCGTCCTGGTACAGAAGCAGGTTATGGAAGCCGACCTCGTCTGCGCGGATGTTGTGTTCCTCCTGGCTGTCGCGGAAGGTGCTGCCGAGGACGACCACGTCTGCTCCGTCAAGCCAGATGCCATAAGTTCGTACTTCGGGGGTAATGGTACACCATTGCACCAGCAGCCCGCGGGTTGAGGGGTTGCAGAACATACATACGTCGATATTGCGGAAGGTACATTGCTTCAGCACGAGCCGCGCGCCGTCGGATGTGACGCCGCGATAACTCACGCGGCCGTGGTACTTATCCGAGGGCTTATCACTGTCGAAGGTAATGCCATCAAAGGTGACATCGGAGGAGCGGACGACAATCGAGCTGTATGAGAAGCCGGCCACGCGCTTGATGCAGGGCGGCGGCCCCTGGCCGTCGGCGCGGAAACAGACATTGCGCGCCGCGATTTCGGTAGGACGCGAATTTGTGAAGGTTTGCCCGCAGGGCATCAACACGACGCAATTGTTGGGCAGGCGGCGAAGGAACAGCTCGAAATCTGTTCCCGGAGCGAGCCGGATGATCTGGCGATTGTCCGGCACCACATGCACCGGCTTTTTGATATCGGGCTGACCGGGGCGATGCAGAGTCAGGGTATAGTCGCCGGGCTTTTGGTAAATGTGCGCGGCATTGAAGCCGGTCAGGACATTGAAAGGCGAACCCGCATCGCCAAAATCGAATTCGGCTGGCCCCTGAGGGCTTTCCTCGAAGAGCGCGTTACCCGCGGTGATCGTGTATTGGTTTGGCGATCGATGCAGGGAAAGCGATGGCCGAATCACCTGGGCGCCAGAGAGCTGCGCGAAAAGCAGGACTAAACCAACGAGCACCCATGAAATCGCTCTGAAATGCATGCGGCGAATTGTATGGCCGGGCATTGAATCATGCAGCCCGATAAAAGCAGCGTTTTCGAATGCGAAGAATTTGGCGACCGCGCGGGAAAATGAATTATAGATTGGCGCGGCCTCCTGAATTCATTTCCACCCGCCCTGCTAATCCGCGGGCGCTGGCAGCAATTGGGACTTCGGTTTTCCCGGACGTGAAGCTTTGCCGGGTTTGTCCGTCTTACGGCTCGCGCTGGCGGCGCAGGTTCCGGTAACTCACGAAAACCGGCAAATCAGCACTGATACAAGGCTAAGTCAAACGCATCGGTTCCCGATTCGAGCAGTGTATGATGCACTCAGCTCGAATCGTAAAGGCCGGACGCAGCGCGCAGGTCGATCCTCGGATCGTTGCCGCTGCATCGAATGTCGTCTGTGAAGCCCTTGAGGGGCGGCAGCTCATGTCTGCCACCATCGACTTAAGCGCCGGCGTGATGGTCATGACTGCCGACCCGGCAACGCCTTCACGGATGTTTGTGGGTCTGAGCCACGATGGCTCTGAGCTGAATGCTTCAATCAATGGACAGCATCAGCAATTTGCATTGAACGCGGTGCAGGCCATCGACATCACCGGCTCAAACGAAAGCGATCTGATTCGTCTCTCCGCACATTTGAAGATCGGCGCCCAGGTTTCAGGCGGCTCGGGATATGACACGATTATCGGCGGCGCAGGGGATGATACGATTACCGCCGGCTCGGGCAACGATTTTATCCGCGGCCGTAAGGGCGATGATTCCATCATTGGCGGCACAGGTCACGACACCCTTTTGGGCGGCATGGGCGACGATACGATCGACGGCAGCCAGGGCGATGACCTGATCAATGGGCAGGAAGGCAAAAACCATATCATTCGCAGCGCCAACGACAAAGTGCGCTCGCGAAGGCGCGATGTGGTGAGCGAAGTCTCGACCCAGGTGGCTGGCGCGCAAGGCAGCGGAACGTCATCGCAGAGCACCGGAAGCTCCGATAGCCAGTCTTCGACCCCAGTACACACCAGCTCCGATGGGCTTGCGCCGGTCATCAGCTTCATCGAAGCGACCGGAATGGCCGGGCATGCGGTGCATGTCAATGCGCTGTCTTCGACGATCACCGTTGGCGACCAACTGAGCACCACCTACGACTGGAACTTTGGCGATCCCAATGGCCAGTTCAATACGCTCGTAGGCTGGAACGCGGCGCATCTGTATACGCAGCCGGGCGTGTACACCGTCACGCTGAGCATGACTGACTCGAAAGGCGATACCGCTTCGGCCTCGGCTAAAGTCACGATTTCGCCCGACACCCGGCAGAAGATTTACGTCTCCAACAGTGGCAACGACAACAACACCGGCGCTTCGCCAAGCCAGGCAGTCGCGACGGTCGCTCGAGCTTCTGAGCTGCTGGGCAACAACAGCGAGATGCTGATCCATGCCGGCCAGAGCTTTGCCATTCCCGATTCGATCAACGTCAGCGGCTCAAACATTGTCATCACGAGCTATGGCGGAAACGCCGAGCCCCTGCTGCGAAAAACCAACGGCACCGGCACCTACATCCTGCACCTCGATCCCACCTGCGACAATGTGCTGATCGAGAACATCACGTTCGATTCGATCTACACGATCGCCGGCTCGGGATTGCAGAAAGTGGCCGCGAACGGCATTAGCGCCGGCGGAAGAGACATCGCCGTCGTCGGCTCCCAGTTTTACAACCTGACCGACGCCATTAACACCAACGCCGACCCGGTGGGCGTGCTGGTACAGGAATGCTACTTTGGCCCGCAGATCCGCGGCTACTGCATCTGGGGCGAAGGCACCGATCAGGTCTACATCGGCAACACGATGACCAACAGCACCCAGGAGCACCTGATCCGCACCGACAACACAGGCGTCACCCGGCTGCTGATTGAAGACAACAATCTCTCGCGCCCGACTCAGGACAAAGGCTCGATCGAGCTGCGCATCGCCACCTGGTTCTACGTTGCCGGCAACAGCATCAACGGCGGCACGCTGCGCATGGGCTTGGGCAATAACTCCCCCACCGATTGGGGCGTGGTCGAAGGCAACGAAACGTGGAACATCTGGCTGAATATCCGGCCGGGCGTGCAGCACGTGGCCTATCGCGACAATGTGATGAACTGGGACCAGGGTAGCGCGCTCATCCTCGAAACCAAATATGGTTCGGCCAACCGTGAAATCGACGATATTCGCATCGATCACAACACCGTCATCAGTGACAGCAACAGCAGCCGATTCCTGCTGCTCGACGGGCCGGCGCAGGATATCTCGGTGACCAACAATCTTGTGGTTGCCCCGAATTTGGTCTGGGCCGGCGAGCAAGCGGGCGGAGTGGTCGTCGATGCATCGAACCTCAGCAGCTTCACGAGCATCTCTAACAACATCTGGCCGCAGATTCCGAGTGGTTCCCAGATTGCCGGCGACAACTACCTCTGGCCCGTCAGCGGCGATCCAGCCGACGGGTATATGAGCAATGCCCAGTGGGCCAAGCTCCCGCAGGTTCATGGCGAGCAGTATGAAAACGTCGACTTGAGCGGCGATGTCTATGGCGTGTCGCTCAATGGTGTGACGGCTGGAGCGGTTCCAGGCATCTTTAATCCGCAAAGCTGGGCCAATGCCGCGAAAGGCTCTGCGACGCCGCCGACCTATTGAAATTCACAAAATGGGGAGGATGTTCCGTAAGGTACGCGGCTGCAGCCGGCGTCCACCGATCCGCACGCCCCATCCGACTTTTTTCTGTAATTTTGCTTGCGGTTCTGCTAGAGTTGCGCGTTGGAGGAAGACCAATGCACATCTTGGGCTTTTCTGCGCGGGCATCTGGATTCGTCGCGTTTTCGTTCGTCCTGGCGTTCCTGTGCTGGATCGATACGACGCGCGCTCAAAGTTACAACTTCAATAATGGTTCAGATGCAGGCTGGACGCATTACGATCCGATGGCGTCGTTTGGCGCGCCGGGATCGTTCACCTTCCCCAATGGCGGGTACCGGATCGTGGCGGCGCCTGTGCCACCGCCGCCGCCAGTCGGACTTGGTTCCAGTTCGCTGGGCCCGTCTCGTGCGGCCAGTTACGTGCCTTCAACATCCTACACCGACTTTTATGAGAGCGTGGACATCGTCAACTGGCAGACGAACAGCTCGGAGGCTTTTGGTTTGCTGGCGCACCTTTCGACGGTTGGACTGCAAACAACCTCCGGCTATGCCTTGACCTTCACCGATGACACCAATCAACTCACGCTTTCATCCATCACTGGTGAGGCTCCCACAACCCTGGGGACGGCGAACCTGGGCTCGGCGTTGCAGGTAGGCCATAGCTACCATCTGGTATTTTCAGACGTGAGCAATCTTTTGAGCGGCTCGATTTACGACAATGCCAGCCCCAGCGTTGCCCTGGCCAGCTTGAGCCAGATCGATAGCAGCAAACCTTCGGGCAACAGTGGGCTGGTGATTTATGATCTGACGTCCACTACCAATAACGCCTCCAATGGCGCAGATGCCACGTTCGACAATTACTTCGCGGGTGTTTCGGCACCGGAGCCGGGCAGCGCTATGCTGCTGATGGCGGTGGTTGCGCCGATGATACTTTCACGCCGAAGGGCGCAGGCCTGAGGAAACGTAAATTAGTTTGACAACTGCAAAGCGTACTCAGATCTCAAACGCGACTCTTGCAATCGCGACAAAGTCATCCGAATCAGCGCTTCCGAACTCACGAGGCACACTCTTTCGCGCGACCTCTTCCATCGATGCGGCCGAGATAGAGACGGCACAGAACTTCAGAGCCGGCTGCTTGCTCAGCGGATCAAAGAGATCAGTCGTGGCTTCATTGGGCGAGGCGGCCTTTCCCCATAAATCATTCCAATGGATTGGCATGAAGACGGTGCCGGACGGGGTCTGGGGATCGATCCGAACGATGGTCTGTGTACTGCCGCGCCGGCTGCGCACGAGGACACGTTGCCCGTCGCGCAGATCCAGAGCTCGCGCATCATCCGGATGCATCTGCACGAAAGGCGCGGGATCGGCCTTGTTGAGAGACGGGATCTGGCCTGTCTTGGTGCGCGTATGCCATTGACTGGCAACCCGCCCGGTCGTCAGCACCAGCGGAAAAAGTCGATCCGGCATCTCTTCCGGCTCGGCATAGGGCCGGGCGAAAAAGCGGGCCTTGCCGCTGGGAGTGGGAAATTCGTGGTCTTCATAGCGTCGAGCGGACGAGTGGCCGAGCGCCGGGTAAGGCCATTGCTGTGGACCCTTCCGGCGCAGCAACTCATACGAAAGTGCGCTTTGGTCATTGGGCCGGCCGGCGGTGACGCGGGCAAACTCGTCGAAGATTTCCTCGGGGCTCGTGAACTTCATGCCGGCGCGAAAGCCCAAAACCTCGGACACCTGCCGGCACCACCACCAGTCCGGCTTCGCGTCCCCCGGCGGTGGCACGACCTGCTCCATCAACGACACTCGCCGCTCGCTGTTGCAGAAAGTTCCCGCCTGCTCGAAGTGCACTGCCGCGGGGAAGATCACATCTGCAAATTTCGTAGTCTCCGTCGGATAATAGGCATCCTGCACGATCACCAGCTCCGCCTGGGCGAAGGCTTTGCGCACGCGTGGAAGATTGGGCATTGAGGCGGCGGGATTGGTGCCGACGATCCAGATCGCACGGATCTCCTGTCGCTCAATCGCGTCGAACATGCTCACCGCATCGTAGCCGGCGTTGGGATGAATCGTGCCTGGTCGCAGGCCCCAGAGCTGTTCCATCTGCCTGCGATGATCCGGATTGGCGATCTGCCGCTGGCCAGGCAGCAGATGGCTCATGTAGCCGACATCGCGCCCGCCCATTGCATTAGGTTGCCCGGTCAGGCTGAAAGGGCCGCAGCCCGGCTTTCCGATTTGTCCGAGAGCCAGGTGAAGATTGATGATGGCATTGGAGCAGAAGGTGCCGGTTGCGCTTTGGTTGACGCCCATCGTCCAGAAGCTGATGAGCTGCCGCGACTCGGCCAGGATGCGTGCCGCGTGAACAATGCGAAATGCGGGGACGCCGCAGATCTTGGATACGCGATCCGGAGAATACTCGGGCAGCATTGCCTCGAGCTCGGCAAAGCCTTCGGTATGTCCGTCAATGAAGCCGCGATCGATCTTCTTCCACGACCAAAGCAAATGCAGGAGGCCATTGAGCAAGGCCAGGTCTGTGCCGGGGCGAATGGGTAGATGCAGTGAAGCGGCTTCGGTCGTCGCCGTGCGGCGTGGATCGACCACGATGCACTCCGCACGCCCTTTCTCAATCCGACGCTGCACGCGATCGAAGACGATCGGATGACACGCTGCCGCGTTAGAGCCGATGAAGAAAAACGCATCGGCCAGCTCGATATCGGTATAGCTCGTCGGCGGCCCATCGCTTCCCAGCGAAAGCGTCATGCCGCTTGCCGCGCTGCTCATGCACAGCCGGCTGTTGCTGTCCACGTGATTGGTCCGCAGATATCCCTTGGCGAACTTATTGAACAGGTACTGCGCCTCAGTCGTGAGCTGCCCCGAAAGATAAAAGGCGATGGCGCTGGCGCCGTGCTGGCGGATGATCCGATCCAGTCGATCCGCGGCACTGGCAATGGCGCGGGCAGATGAGACGGCAAGCAATGGCCTGTTCCGACTTTCTCGTAGCATCGCATAGCGCAGCCGGGTTGGTACATCGACCGTTTGAGCAACGGTGCTGCCCTTCGCGCAGACTTTCCCGAAATTCGCAGGATGGTTTGGATCGCCACGCACGCGCGTGATGCGCGAGCCATCCGAGCTGGCAAGCAGCCCGCAGCCAACCCCACAATAAGGACAAATTGTTTTGAGCTCTTTCATGGGGCGCTCGAGGGCTTGACGAATTTGCGCCAAGACGCCAAGGAGCCAAGAACGCCAAGAGAGTTTTATTTGAATTCAATTCTTGGCGAACTTGGCGCTCTTGGCGTCCTTAGCGCAAGAGAGAGTATAGAAACGATTGACAGCGCCTCAGTACACATCGCGCTGATACCGCCCATCACGGATCATCTGCGCGACGTATGCGTCGGCCTGGGTATTGGAGAGATTGCCATGCTGGGCGATCACCTGGCGAAGCGCGCGATCTACGTCGCTGGCCATTCGTTTGGCGTCGCCGCAGACGTAGAAGTGGCCGCCTTCGTTGATCCACGCCCAAAGTTCCGGGCCGTTCTCGAGCATTCGATGCTGGACGTAGACCTTCTCGTCCTGATCGCGCGAGAAGGCGGTATCGAGCCGGGTGAGCAGGCCGGTTTGACAATAGCCTTCCAGCTCTTCGCGGAAGAGGAAATCGGTGTTCGATTTCTGGTCGCCGAAAATGAGCCAGTTTTTCGCGGTGCAATTACAGGCTGCGCGTTCCTGCAGGAATGCACGAAACGGCGCGATACCCGTGCCGGGGCCAACCATGATGATGGGTTTATCCGATTCCGGTAAAGCGAATTTATGCGAAGGATGCACAAAGACGCGCACGGGCTGTCCGGGTTGAACGCGCGTGCCGAGATAAGTCGATGCCACGCCAATGCAATCCCTGCCAGCGGAATTTCGGTACTTCACGGTGCCGACGGTTAGATGCACCTGCCCCGGATGCGCAGCCAGCGAAGAGGAAATCGAATAAAGCCGCGGAGCGAGCGGCGACAGTGCCGCCACGAAATCGCCAGCGGGAATGCGGGCCGAGGGGAATTTGCGGATCAGGTCAATGATCTGAAGATCGCCCGCGCCTTCATCGCTATCGCGCATGACCTCGAGCGCGGCCTGCTCGCCCGGATCGCGGGCGTAGCGAGAGAGCATATCCAGCAGATCGGGGCTCGGGCGCGTGATCGTGAATTCACGCGTGAGAGCCGCGCGAAGGCTGATCGGATTTCCATCCCAGCCCGGCACATCCTCGGCTCCGGTCATGCCCAGCGCAATCAACAACTCCGTGACAAACTCAGGGCAATTTTCAGGGAAAACGCCCAGCGCATCACCCGGTTTGTATTCGATTCCGCTATCCAGCAGATTGATGACCACGAGCCGGGTGTCTTTGGCCGATCCAGGCTGATTGAGCGGACGCGATTCGACGAGCCGCGCTGAATAGGGATGGCTGCGATCGTAAACCGGCTTGGCCGGTGCATCTGAGATGGTCGCGCCTTTGCTCGTGACCTGCACGGGAGCAGGCGCCGACGATGAACCCGCAGGCGCAGCAGCCAGCAATTGCTTGAGCATCTTGCTGGTCTCGCGGCCACCAGGCGTGCAACGCGTCAAGTCTTTTTCTTTTCCATCGACGATGGCCTGGCTGTAGGTCTTGCAGGTGTAGCCGCACGCGCCGCAATCGAGCTGCGCCATGGCCGACATCAGTACACGTGGCAGAGGCTTCCCTTCTGAAAGTTTGAGCCGCTCAGCCATCGGCAATGCGGGATCATGCCAGGGCATTTCCTCTGGTTCCGCAGCAACAGGCGCCACCGGCGCACGGGCCACTTCTTCCGGTGCAACCGGCGCTGCCATCATCGCACTGCTACCTTGCTGCAGAATCGCAGCAAAGAATCCATTCAGCCACGCGCGCTGGGCGGCGGTAAAGGGCGCATTTTCCGGCAGCATCGGAGCAAGCTTCGGTGCTGTCGGAAGAGTGGCCGGGGGTAACGTCATAGTCGTCGTCATACATCCACCGTGGTCTGGTCGAACATCTCTTTGAGGGCCTCGGTCGAGTGGCGCTTTACAAACTGTTGGAACGTTTCCGCGGCGCTTTGTTTTCGATCCAGATAAGCACGCATCATGCGTTCAACGAGCATTGGCGCCTGCTCCGCAGGAACCTCGCGATACACTTCTCGGGCAATCTCCTGATATTGCCCATAGCCGCCGCCGAGGTAGACGTGATAGCCCTCAACGCCTTCCTCGCCGACTTTCGTGGCCAGCATTCCAATGTCTCCGATGTAGTGCTGGGCACACGAATGGTGGCATCCGGTCAGATGGATGTTCACCGGCTGATCGATCGCCACGCGACCATCCAGCCGGGAGGCAATTTGCAAGGCGTGTGCCTTGGTGTTGGCCGCGGCATATTTGCAACCGGCATTACCGGTACAGGCGACCAATCCGGCACGAATGTTCGATGCCGATGTGCTTAACCCGCATTTTTCGATCTCCAGACGGACTGTCTCGACGTCCTGCTCACGAAGATCGGGAATCAAAATATTTTGCCAAACGGTCAGGCGTAGATCGCCGCTGCCGTATTGCTGGGCAATCCAAGCAAGCGCGCGCATCTGCGCAGCGGTGATTCGCCCGACTGGAAGAACTACGCCGACGTAAACTTTCCCCGGCTGACGCTGTGGATGAAAGCCAATATGGGCGAGCCGATCGATGGTGTCCGGCCGCCGCTCGCAGTGATCCAAATCAATCTTGCGCAAAGGCGCCGGCAGGTACTTTTGCGTCTCGGTCAGGTACTTCTCCAATCCCCAGGCGTCCAATAAATATTTGAGCCGCGCCTTTCGGCGGTCGGTGCGATCGCCATGTTCGATGAAGACTCGCAGCACCGCATGCGCGACGGCAACGCATTCATCGGCTCGCAGAAGAATGCCGCAATCCCGGGCAAAGTCCTTATGTCCGGTGATTCCGCCAAGCTGCATGCGGAAATAGACGCCCGGCTCTATGCCTGCCAACTTTGAAGTGACGCGAACGGCGACGAAGCCGATGTCGTTGGTGTCTTCGAGCGTGGCCACAGTCCCACCACCATCGAAGGCGATGTTGAATTTCCGCGGCAGGCCATACAGCTCGCGGTGATTGAGAATGTGGTGATGCATCTGCCGGGCGAGCGGCCGGGTGTCGATCAGCTCATGCGGATCGAAGCCCGACGTCGGGCTGGCGGTGATGTTGCGGACGTTGTCGGCGCCGGCTCCCCGATTGATGATTCCCAGATCGCAGAGGCCCATGATCAAATCGGCTGTGTTTCCAGCGGAGATCTCGCGAATCTGAAGATTGGACCGCGTCGTCACATCCGCATGGCCGCCGGCCAGGGTTTCGGTCAAGTCGGCCAAGCCGCGCATCTGGTTCGACGAGATGATGCCTGCCGGGAACCGAAGCCGGCACATGAAGGCGTTTTGCGCGGGCGCGACGTAGAACAGGCCCTGAAATTTGAAGAGGAAGACATCCGTGCCTTTTGGAAATCGACGATCGCGTGCATGGGCGACGACTTGCTCCCACAAATCCAGTCCATGACGATCGCGTTTGGCCTGCTCCTCCTGTGAAAGTGTTTTTCCCTGGGCGAGAAACTGGTCCTGAGCGAGGCGCTGAAGGGAGTCGGGGCCGATTGCGGTTTCCGTTTTCGCGACTGGCGCAGTTTCAACGCGCGCGGGAGCAGCATCTGCTGACGAGCGTTGCATCCGCGCGCCTGCTAGAAATCCTTGCAGGTATTCCTTCTGCTCGATTGTGAACTCTTCGCTTTTCATATCATTACAACAGTGGACAGCTAGACGGCCATAGCCGGGTCGTAGCCTGTTTCTTCCTGGATACTTGGAACGGAAGCATTAGCAGTAGCCGGCGCCGCTCCCGGCTCTTCCAGCAGAAGGCAAGCTGCGAACGCAATCGCGGCAGTTGCTGCCATGCATTCGAAAAATACTTGCGGATTGGTCAGCAAGAGGATGGTTGTAAAGAGGACGCTTCCGACACTGCCGTAGGCTCCAACCAGCCCGGCGATTTGCCCCGTGAGTGGCTTACGAATCAGTGGAACGATGCAGAAATTCGCCCCGTTTCCGCCCATGAGGAAAAAGCCGATCCCGACGACCAGCCCCATCGCGCCCCACAGCGGCCAATGGGCATTAATCAGAGGCAGCAACGAGAATCCAAGTGCCGATCCGCAAAGCGTGACGATCATGATCGGCTTGCGGCCCAGACGATCACCCAGGTATCCACCCAGTGGTCGCGCGATGAAGTTGGCAAAGGCAAATCCCGCACCCATCACGCCTGCGACAACCACCGAAACATGAAACAACTTTTCAAAATAGCCGGGCAACATCTGCTCGACGGCCAGTTCGCCACCAAATGTGGCGGCATAACAAAGCGAGAGGATCGCCACCTGAAGAAAGGAATATCGTTCCTGCAAAGGCACCGGCGTTCCCGCGACCACGTTCGCATTGGTGCGGATGATCTTGCCGATCTGCTGGGCCAGAAGCAGCAGAAGCAGAAAGTAGATCACGTAGCTGGCGGTGACAGGAAGAAAATGAACGCGAGTCAGTCGCCAGGCGGTAATGCCCAGGCAAAGTGCCATCGGGAATTGCAACAATACTAGCCCGGCCAGAGCGCCGCGCGAGCTGACTTCCATGGCTCCGCGGCGCTTTGGCCGGCGAAATTCCCTGCCGGGCGGAGCGTCAACCGCCTTGCGAAGGAACCACACACCCCAACCCATACTCACCACGCCCACCAGCGCGGTGGCCCATCGCCAACCCAGTTCATATCCGAAAGGCAAGGCGATCAGCGGCAAGCCAAACGTTGCCGCCGCCATCCCGAAATTTCCCAGCCCACCATAAACACCCTCAGCCAGGCCGATCTCAGACGCATCAAACCATTCCCCAACCAGACGAATCCCCACGACAAACCCCGCGCCCACACAACTGATCAGCAGCCTGCAAATCACAAGCTGCCAGAATTGATTCGATAGCGCCGCCCCGATGCACGGGAAGGCGGCGAAGATCAAAACGCCCGCATAGACCCGCCTTGGCCCAAAGCGATCGACCAGCATCCCTACGCCGATGCGCGCTGGGATCGTCAGCGCCAGATTGCATAGCAGCAGAACCTGCGTTTGCTCCGCTGAAAGATGGAGCGCTCGGGCGATGCTGGTGACAAATGGCCCGAGGCTGTACCAGGCGACAAAAGTCAGGAAGAAAGAGATCGTTGCCAGGCTGAGAACCCGCCATCGGCCAAGCTCTCGCTGCGTATCGGGTATGTTAAGGGGATCTTGATGTCGCACGTCCTTTCGCACTCCATTGCCGATGGCGGTTTAAACTTCTTTGAGAACTGACAGACCGCCCGGCCACACATACAGTTCTTTTGTTGTAGATACGATCAAATCACTTCCGGTTTACACCCAAAAGTTTTCTGCCCTGAGGCAGGCCAATCATCTTTGGTCTTTAACGGAGGACCATCGCCTGCGTCAGGCCTAACGCAAGAACGGTGCCGAGAAGTATTTGCGGTCAAAAGATGCGTTTTTGGCCTGAAAAACAGGAATTGCACCGTGCCCTCTCCATTGGTCTGCTCATCATCGATGCAGCCGCTCTCGATTCGCCCATACATCGCGCAGGGATTTGTTAAGGGACTGTTGGAAGAATCGATAGGTTCAATGTGGACGCAAGCAAGCTGCGCCGCATAATCCTCACACTCATGTTTGGTTCGCATCTTTCAATTGCCGGCGGCTTGCATAAGGCTCTGCTCGAAGCCGAGCGGCTGGGCTTTGGCACCGTCCAAGTCTTCACCGCCAGCCCGCGGAATTGGGCCAATGGAAATAAAGATCCCAGTTCACTAATCCCTAAAGAAGTAATCGAGCAATGGACTTCGCATCGCAATCGGCTGCAATATGAATGCACCGTCAGCCATGACAGTTATCTGATCAACCTTGCCTCGCCCGATGACGCATTACGCAAAAAGAGCATCGAACTTTTTTCCTGCGAGCTTCGACGATGTGCGGCTTTGGGAATCACCTATCTGGTGACGCATCCCGGCGCGCATGTCGGGCAAGGCGATGAAGCAGGGCTACGGCAGATCATCCAGTCCTTCGATGAAATTCATGACAGCATTCCCGCGGATGGCGTGACCACTTGCCTCGAGATTACGGCTGGCCAAGGCAGTTCGCTCGGATATCGACTGGAACATTTGTCAACGATCATCGAGGGTGTAAAGAATTCCAAGCGCCTCGGCGTTTGCCTCGACACGGCACACCTGTTTGCAGCCGGCTACGATTTCCGTGGCAGAAAATATTCAAAATTCATCAAGCAATTGGATTCGATTGTCGGCGTCGAGCGCGTGAAGGTCCTGCATTTAAACGATTCCAAGAAGGAGCTTGGCAGCCGGGTGGATCGGCACGCGCACATTGGCCAGGGGCTGATCGGATTGGAAGGATTCCGGCCATTCGTGCGCGATTCGGCTTTCAAGAACGTTCCAAAGATTCTCGAAACGCCAAAGGAAAAGCATGCCGATGGGCGGGACTGGGACACGGTCAATCTCGAAACGCTGCGATCGTTAATGCGATAGATAGAGTTGAGAAAGCCATGATCCGATCTCTTGCACCACTCATGCTGCTTGTAACGCTGCTGGTCGTCAGCTCGGCCAGCGCGCAGACCTTTACCGCCAACCTCGAGGTGCTGGATGGCAGCCGACATGAACTGACGACGAGCCAGAAGGCGCAGGCGACGCCAAAGATCGCGGCCAAGCGAACGCAGTTTGAAGTGAAAGCCGGCGCGAAGCTGCAGATTCGCTGGAAAATAACTTGCATCTCGAAGGATTCGTTCAAGGACGTGCTGGTTCACTTTTATGTGGTGCCGATCGCGAAGGCGGGCCAGTCTCCGCCGCCGCTGGATCCGAAGATCGTGAAGATGGAAAGCGCGCAGACGCTGGACTTTACGAATGGAGTGTCGACGTCTGCAGAGCTGGGATTTACCCCCGATGAGCCGGGGGTTTATCTCGTGCAGATCGAAGTGCCGGATCAGCAGATGTCGGCCGCGATGGATTTGACGGTCAAATGAATTGAAAAAAGGCAAAAGATGGTTCGTCGTCTATTGAATTGGAAAGCAAGGGTCAGCAACTGGACGCCCCCCGCAGGCGGGGCGGTTAAAGGGATGCTGGCCGCGCTGTTCGTCGTGGCAATGCTTGCTTCCTCTGCATGGGCGGAGCATTTTGACTTTGACGTGACCGTGACCAGCGCCAAGGACAAGGCCCGTTCCAGCGCCGACACTTATCCACCGCCGCAGGGGCGCAACCCTCGGCCGGTCTGCCATGCAAAAGTGGGTGAGCCGCTGGTCTTTCAATTCTTCATGAGTAGCAATTTCCCGCACGATGCGATCAAGGGCGTGACCGTCCGCTACTTCATCGTCCCCATCCCCAAAGTCGGCAGCCCCGAAGTCCCCAAGCCCGGCGATGATGCCCTGCTCAGTGGAAATTTCATCATGGACTTCAAGCCCGACACCGGAAAGGTCGGCCTGCGCCAGGTTTTTCATGCCGACAAACCCGGCATCTATCTCGTCCGCGTCCAATCCGAAAATAGCGACAGCGATCACGAACATTTTTCGGCGCTGGATTTGGTGGTGGAGTAGATGACTCACGCGCTGGAGGATCGATGGCAGCTCCGATTGATCTGGTGACATTTTCCGAAAAGCCGCCGACCGTCCAGGAAATCGCGGATCAAGTCTCAAAGCTCACGGGACTGGACGTGCGCGTTGATCAGGACGAGGGATCCTATAAGCAATCCATTGCGTTTGAAGCAATTCCTGAGGAAAAGATCCGTTTTGCCTATGGAACTTTACGAGACGCCCCCGACGGTCCCGAAATGCTCCTGAATTACGCGACGGCCGGAGACACACTCTTATTTGCAACACGAGTTGCGCTCGAATCGCTGGGCTGCGATCACTTTTCATCCATTCCAAAAATCTCGAAGAAATATCGCCAGAAATATGGCGGGAAGACAGCTCTTGATGAGCTGCTACGTCGGCACCGATTGGAAGAGCTTCGCACGAAGTTCATCGAGCGGCCGATAGCCTATGCCATTGGGGGGTGTTTCATAGCTGCTTTGCTTCTTGGCAGCGCGTTCGTACGTCACGATTCGGAAAAGCTCCGGCGAAAACTTCGGGGAAAAGCCCGATCAAGCGACGCGAATCTGTAATCTCGTCACCGAGCGCGGTGCAAACACAACCGCATTGAGGTCGGAATCAAATGATCCATCGACCGGTGCAAGCGTACTCGGCTCATCAAAGGTGTTATGAGCATTGAGCTCATTGTGAGTCAGTACACTCGCTGAGACTTCAATCGCTTTGCGTTTCAGATCGATCTTCGCCTCAATCGGCAGTGACGCATGGGGATTAACCACGGTCAGGAGCAACCGATCGCCGCAGAGGGAGGCAGAGGCCATGAGGGCGGGCAATTGCCGCTTTTCGGGGCCGACGGGGAAGCTGATGGTGGGGCTGTCGATTTCGACGCGAAGCGATGTTGCACCCTGGTGTGGGTGGTACATGTCGAAAATGTGATAGGTCGGCGTCAGCAGCATCCGATCGCCTTCGGTCAGGACCATCGCCTGCAGAACATTGGCCATCTGGGCGATGTTGGCCATGACGAGTTTGTCGGCATGGCGGTTGAACGTATCGAGGGTGATGGCGGCAACCAGCGCATCGCGCAGCGTATTCTGCTGCCAAAGATGTTGGGGATTGCGGCCGGCCGTGGGAAGGTGCCAGGCGCCCCACTCGTCGATGAGCAGGCCAATCTTTCGCTGCGGATCAAATTCATCCATCAACTGGCGCTGCTCGCAGATAAGCCTCTCGATCCGCGTCGCTTTCTCCAGCAATTCGTACCATTGGTTGACATCAAACTCGGTGGCGCTCGGCCCGGCGGTTCCGCAGTAGTAATGGGCGGCATAGCCCTGAATATGCGGAAATCGGCCGAGTCTTGAGAAGAAGCGGCGCGTCCAGTCGTGATTATTTCCATCGGGGCCGCAGGCGATGCGAAAGAGATTTGTGCCAGACAAGTCGCGGAGGTAGGTCGCGAATTGTTTGTACTCGGCGCCATAATCTTCCGGGCAGAAGTTCCCGCCACAGCCCCAGTTTTCGTTGCCGACGCCCCAATAGCGGACATTGAAAGGAATCGGCGAGCCATTGGCAGCGCGCCGCCGGGCGAGGGTCGAATCGCCGGTGAAATTGCAGTATTCGACCCAGTCGCGCATTTCGCGGACGCTTCCGCTGCCGACGTTTCCCGCCAGGTAGGGCTCGGCTCCGAGGTATCGGCAAAGCTGGATGAATTCGTGCGTGCCAAAGGCGTTGGTTTCAACGTTCTGCCCCCACCAGATGTTCACCCGCGTCGGCCGCTGCGATGGCAGGCCGATGCCATCTTCCCAATGATAATCATCTGCGTAGCAGCCGCCCGGCCAGCGCAGAACCGGCGGTCGGAGTTTTTTCATGGCTTCCAATACATCGCTTCGGAAGCCGCTGATGTTGGGAATCGATGAGCCCTCCCCCACCCAGATGCCCCCATCAATGCAGCCGCCCAAGTGCTCGATGAACTGACCATGAAGTTCGGGGCGGATCAAGCCGATGGGTTCGTCGGGCAGAATCGTGATCGTTGCTTTGGCCACTGTCGGAGATTTCCTTCAACCCCTTTTAGATGCGATTATACGCCACTCGAAGGAACTTCCGCGGGGTTTGCAGGACGTGTCTGAGGCGCGGCTGGCTCGGGAGCAAGCCGGCCCGCAATGAGTGGATGCGTCAGTTCATCAACGCGGTCCTGTGCCGCGGCTAGCGAGGTAACCACCGGAAGATCTTCGTCCGGCGCGATGCGATCGCGGGCCCGACCCGCATCGCCTCGCAAAGTCCACAGGCCAACGACCAGTCGAAGCTCATCAAACTTCTGACGAAGGCGTTTATAAACATATCGTGAGTGAGTGACGGCCGACGGCGGCATCGCGGAGATGAAGACCAAATCCGAATTTCGATTTTCAACCAGATCGACCATTTCCGCGGTCAGCACATCGCTGTTGGCGAACGTGGCGCAGTAGCCGCGGATCTGCAGCAACTGAGAAAGCATCATTGCGACGATTTCGTCCGCCTCTGCGCGGGCCGGCAGGCAGAGAATGTTGATCTTGCACCCCTGGGGGAGGAAAGGTAATCGCTGCTGGCGTGCCTCGCGCGATGCTTTGGCTTCGTCGATGGCGGGCGCCGGTTCGCCCGCCTTGGCCTTTTCCTTGGCGATCTCAGTTCGCCTGCGGTCCGCGAGTTCTTCGACGATGTCGCGGAGCCCCTGTAGGACGGCTAAGTATCGCTCCCCATCGAGCCGGCCGCGATGGCGATCATGCTCAGCCAGCGAAAGAGCCGGGATCATAATGCGATCAAATACCTGCTCAAGCGGCTGCTCGTCCAGATACTCGTTGGCCAGATCCGTCGCCTCTTCCGGATCCTCAGCGATCAATCGCTGATACACGCGCACCGGCGGCTCCAGCACCGGCTCATCCCCCAGCAGAATATCGAGGAATTGTAACTGCGGCACATACTTGCCCATCACCACGAGGCAAACGGTGAGCGGCGTTGAAAGCAGCAGCCCGATGGGCCCCCACAGCCACGTCCAGAAAACCGCCGCTACTAACACGGCCAGCGCTGACATCCCGGTGCTGGCCCCATACCAATAAGGTTCCACAAACTGGCTGACGATGACCTCGAGCAACACGAATAATCCAAGCGTGGCAAAAAAGGCCCCGTACCCCGGGAAGAGCGCAAACGAAAGCAGCAGCGGAACCGCCGCGCCAATCCAAATACCGATGTACGGCACGAATCGGCAGACGCCCACCAATATTCCGAAGATCAGGACATTGGGAAAGCTTTCGCCATGCCCCAGGAAATGACCGATCACCCAAAGGCCCAGCGCTACGAAAACGCCGTAGGTTCCATTCACGATGGACAAAGCGCTCAAATACTTGCTGATGCGCGTGCCGGCCTCATCGAAGGCCTGCGTCGTGAGATTAAGACGGCCGTGGCCCACTAAGCGGATCATGCGATCGCGCAGGTCCTCGCGATTGATCAGCATGAAAATCACGAAGACCAGCACCAGGCCGGTCGTCGCCAGTGGATCGAGAATCTGCGCGCCATAATCGCGAAGCGTCTCGAGCGGCGAAGTGTTTGAGATGATCCGCACCGGCAGCGGATTCTCGGCGGTGGGCTGCGTGGCCGGCTCTCCCGGAATGGCGCCGGGGGCGGTTGTCGTGCCCTCGCTGCCGTTACTCGTCGCGACGGATTGAGCGGTGGTCGGTCTGGTAGTCGGCTGCGTGGCCGCCTTACTGGAGCGATCGATGGCTTTGATCTCGTTTTCTGCCTTGCCCAGGAATCCACCATGGGACCGGATTCCGCCGATCTTCGTTGCAAGCTGGGTGCGATACTTCGGCAAATCCGTGATGAGCGTGATCGCCTGGTGATAGACCAAATACCCTGCAAACCCGACCGCGGCCACGGCGATGGTCACGACCAGCATCGTGGCGACGACGCGAGGCAGGCTTAATCTCTCAAGTTGATGCACCAATGGCGACAAGACAAAGGCGAGCAAAACCGCCAAAGCGACAGGAATCAGGAAAATGCGGCCGAAGTAGAGAGCGGCAATGACAACGCAAATCGAAGCCAGCACGCCAAAGCGCGAGCTTTTGGGAAGATCGGTATGCCGAGCCATTCGAAGCCCCAATATAAGCCGCTGGGTCTACACAAAACGGTGTGAACCAAAGCGCGAAGATAATGAATCAAATGGCATGCCAGCCCCAGCAATTATCGCATGGCATCAAGCAGGGCCTGCCCGTACATCTTAACCTTGTACGGCCCCATGCCTTTGACCCGTTCGAGAGATGAGAGACTGTCAGGGCAAGTGGCGGCGATTTGCCGAAGCGTCGCATCGAGACAGATGCAGTAGGCGGGTAACTGCTTCTGGCGGGCGATGTCCTGCCGGATCGAACGAAGCCGCTCAAATCGATCCGTCGCCTCGGCATCCAGCGGCCCCGAATCCTCCGGAATGACGCGGGTGTCGCGGGAAATCCGTACGGAAGCCGATCCCGACGACGATCGGCGAGGAATCAGGTCGGCCAGCGATGCGGGCGGAAGCTGCGTGCCTTTCATGACTGCGACGCCGGTTGTAGTCAGCTCAATGACTGGCCGGAATTTAACCCCATCCGGATCGCGCTGCCGGGCGAGACCCGCTTCCATCAGCCGATGCAGCATGGCGATGACACGTTTACCCGAATGAGCGCGCAGCAATCCGAAGACACTAAGCTTATCGAACCCCCACCGCTGCATCTTTTCGTTCTGGCTGCCGATGAGCACCTCGGCAACAACGCCCACGCCAAACTTGCCATTCAGTCGTGCCACGGCTGACAGAAGTTGCCTGACAAGGGTGATCAGATCATCGCTCAAAACCTGCGCAGCGACATCCGAGTCGGGCAGTTGCTCTTCGCGCCGACAGACATCGCAATTGCAGTTGGCGACATCTGAAGTGTCGCCAAAATAGTCCAGAATCATCTGCCGACGGCAGCGATGGGTCTGCGCATAACGAATCACCAGTTCCAGCTTCTGGCGCGCATGCGACTGAAGTGTTTCAATGACTTTCGGATCGGCTCCAGGATTGTCCTGCCCAATGCGATCAATGAAAAATTCCTGCGTGTAGCGATCCTGATAGCTGAACAGCAGCACACATCGCGAGGGCAGAGTATCCCGCCCGGCGCGCCCAGCTTCCTGGTAATAGGCTTCGAGCGTGCCGGGCAGGTTGTAATGCACGACCAGCCGAACGTCCGGCTTATTGATGCCCATTCCAAAGGCATTGGTCGCCACCGCGATCGCGCGGGAGGTGTTCATGAAGCGATCTTGATTGGCGGTGCGCGCCGCCTGATCCATGCCGGCGTGATACGCGAAAATCGGCCGATCGCGCAGTGAGGCACTCAGCAACGAAGTGACTTCATCCACCGCCTTGCGGGTTGCGCAATAAACGATGCAGCTTCCCGGCTCGCTTCGGAGCAGCTCGATCAGCTCGCCCCCCTTCTCTGCTGCCTTGGGAATGCGCCGGGTGGCGTAACGAAGATTGGGCCGGTCGAAGCCGGTGATGACAATCGTCGGCTCCTTGAGCCCAAGCTGGTGGATGATGTCTTCGCGCACGTCTTCGGTTGCGGTTGCGGTTAACGCAATGCACGGCGGGCCGCCGAGCTTCTGGCGGACTTCACCAAGCCGAAGATATTCGGGCCGAAAGTCGTGTCCCCATTGGCTGACGCAGTGCGCCTCGTCCACGGCAAAGAGCTTCACCCGCAGCCGCGGCATCAACTCCTGAAAATCGGCGGAGAAAAATCGCTCTGGCGCGACGTACAGCAGGCCATCAAATCCCTGCTCCAGTTCCTTCATCACTTGGCGCCGCAGGCTCGCACTCAATGCGCTATTGAGAAACGCGGCGGGGATTCCCTCATCACGGAGCTGCTGAACCTGATCTTCCATCAGGGAAATCAGTGGCGACACGACAATTGTCAGCCCCTTTTGAACCGCGGCTGGGAGCTGATAGCAAAGGCTCTTGCCCGCGCCGGTTGGCATGACGCACAAAACATCTTTGCCGGCCAGGACATCTTCAATGACTTCGCGCTGAGCCGGGCGGAAGTCCTCCAAGCCAAACAATTCCTGAAGCTGTGAACGCAAATCGGGCATACAGAGCGAGCAGATTATAAGGCCAAACAGGTGCCGGACATCAGAGATTGAAAGGAAAAAAAAGGTGCGGTGAAACTGGATCCAAAACCAGCGCGCATTTCTTGGTGGATAGACATCTATTGCCAGGCATCCATTCATGTAATGAATGATTGCTGATTCGAACACTTATACCTTTGGATGTGCAAATCGTTCAATCACAGCATCTTAAGTCATCATACGCCGCTGGCACATGATTCTCTTTGGGCCAATTCAACGCAGAGGTATCATTTAAGGCGGGCTGCCATGGATTCAATTCTAACCGTTCTATTGCTCGTGCTCGTTCTCGTCGGGGCGATGATCGGGATCGGGCATCTGCTGTGGGTGGGAATTGCCACGCTGCTGGGCTACCAGGTGCGGACGGTGTCGCGTTCTCAATCTAAATCCCAACAGCAGCACAGACAGGGTCAGTCGGTCGAGGAAACTCTAAACGATCTGGCCGTGGCGGGGCTCATCGACAAGCCGACTTTGTTTCGCGTTCTTGAAGCGTTGAAGATCCACCGCGCGCGATCGTTGACGCCGGTCGAGTTGATCGCGACTCGCGCGACACAACAAGCATCTCCCCCGCCGCTCCCGGCAATTCCAGTTGAGCCGATCGCGGCCGATTTTAAAGCTTCGGCAATATCTGATTCTCTGGAGCTAGCGCCCTTGCCGGAGCCAACGAACAGTTTGCCACCGTCTGCGCCGTGGATCGACTCCGCCGTCGCACAGGCAATTCGACCGGAGCCTGCCTTTCAACCGCCGATGCCGGTGATTCAGCGTCGAACTTTCTCGGCCGTGCTGGCTTCCTTCATGGAGGAAAGCAATATCCGCTGGGGCGAGTTGCTGGGCGGTTTGCTGATCGTCGGATGCTCAATCGCGCTGGTCATAAGCTTTTGGGCCGACATCGCAAGTCGGCCGGCGTTCAAGTTCTCGCTTTTCACTGCGGTCACGGCGGCAATCTTTGGCATTGGCTTGTACAGCGAACATCGCTGGAAGCTTCCGACGACCAGCCGAGGCGTGCTGCTCATCGCGACGCTTCTGGTGCCGCTCAATTTCGTAGCGCTTTCCGCCTTCAGTATGCATGCGACCGGCCTTGCGGATTTCGTCGCCGAGGCGATCGCGCTCGCACTTTTCACTTGGCTCTCATTCAAAGGCGCAAAAGTCATCGCGCCCCAATGGGCGGCAATTCTCACTGCTGGGATCAGCGCTTTGTCTGCCTTCCTTCTCTTTGCCCACGCGATGGCACCGCGTCATCTTCAGCCGGCCCTGCTCCTCTTGTGCGGCGCGATACCGGTTTTCGTGTACACGCTTTGTAGCTGCGCGATGGTCGCCGCCGGCTGGCGATGGAAATCGCTTCACGCTGCGGCGGCAGATGCGATGTTGCTGGTTCTGGGCGTGCTGTCATTTGCTGCGGTGTTGGCTTTGGGATCACTGATCTGGGCGACCGGCCATCGTCAGTGGGCATTGACCTGGTCGTCACCGCTCATGGCACTTGCAGGGATTTCGCCATTGTTGGTTGGCCTATTTGTATTGCGACGCGCGCAAGCCAGCAACCTTGGTCGACATCGAATGACCGGCGCTCTCGCGGCCATCATTGGATTATTCAGCATCATCGGTGCGACGGCGATCGCCTGGCCCATCGCGGCTTTGACGCTGCCGATCGCATTTTATGGATTTGTAATTTGTACTGCGCTGGCCCTGGCACTGAAGATTCCCAAAGGTCACCTGCTGGCGCTGGCCTGCCTGACTTTTGCCTGGCTCATCGGTTTCCATCACCTGTCGGCTCACGTACCTTGGACGAGCTATGAGCTCAATGCGTTGGCCGGCTTATTTGTACCGCGAGCCGGCGTCGCGTTGGCCATCCTGGTCGGCATCATTGCAATGGGGTCCATCGTATTCGATCGACTCGGACGCGCAGCCGATTCAAAGAACTACCTGGGCTTTTGCCTGCCGGTCGCTGGTTTGAGCCTGTTGCTGCTCAATCAGCAGGGTTTTGGCCTCGCTGGAGATCCGTTTGGTGCCACATCGGTCTATGGCGGATACGCGTTGCTCGGATTTGGCTTCGCCTGGCGCAACCGATCGCAATCTGCAAGCTGGATTGGTTGGCTGATGGCGCTGGCGGCTTTCGTGCAAGGGTTCATGAGCCATTCTGGTGGCCATGATCCCTTTTTGCCAGCCATGCTGGCGTGGACGACGCTAGCCGCGCTGGGACAACTGATCCTTCATCGAACCGATCGAAATCAGCCGCTCGCCCAATCGAGCAGAGTTGCTTCCATGGCGGGAAGCGTTGCGGTTGCTGCGATCGCACTTTTTGGCGCGTTTTGGCCAGCATGGGCGCATGCCGCACCTTCAGGTCCGTCAATCATTACCTGGCCCCTTCTTGGCCTGCTGATCGCTGCTCTTTCACTGGATGTTCTGATCGATGGCAATCGAGTGGCGCGATATGCATTGGCCCTCGCTGCTTGGGCAGGCTGCCCCATGTTCGCGGCAAGATTTGCAGATATTCCCACGCTCACCCTGGCGATGCAGTGGTCCCTGACGGCTTACCTGCTGGTTGGATTTGCGATTTGGCTTGCCGCTTCGCGCCGGCCGCGCGTTGTTTCAACACCCATCACCATTGGCGGCGCCTGGCAACTGTTCCTCTGGTTGGGAATCGCGTCTGTCGCGCTGCTTTCAACGGCAATCGTCGGATCAGCACTGCTTAACCTCACAGCTCCTCGAACAGGTTTGCCTTGGATCGGCCCGGACCTCTCCCGCGCGTTTCCGTTGCTGGCCGTTTGCTTTATCTTGATCGGCTTTGGACTGCGAGCGCGAAAGCCGGCGATGATCTTCGGTGGCTCGCTTGCCGCCTGCTTCGCGCTGACCACCTTCCAATTGCTGGCCATGATGTCGGCCACCATGGCCTCGGCTGAAATCGTTCGACTCGCGCAATCCAACGGATCGGTGATGGCGGGGTTCGCGCTGGCGTGGATGGGCAGCCGGCGGGCTTCGAGCCGACGAGAGTTGTCCGACGCGAATCTCTTCATCGGCGGGCAAGCGATTGCGGCAATCATCCTGCTGCTTCTGCCTCTCCTGTGGTCTATGCCACTTTTGCTATGGATGTGGCAGCGAGCATCGCCAGCCGTCTCTGATGCCTGGGCCTGGGCGGCGACGATCCTCGGTCTTTCCGCATTTCTGTTATGGAAATCGACGTCACCCAACCGATTGCGCGTTCGCTCGATCGTGCTTGCGGCAGTGATGATCGACATGCTGGCCGCCATCACGGCCGACGTGCTCTGGCAGCAGGGATTCCATGCGCTATTGGTGGGGGCGGCGGCCTTCATGGCGGCCTTGCTGATTGCAGCGTGGCAATACTCGGTGAGATTCAGCGAAGGAATTGTTCTGGGCCAAGCGTTTGAGCCGGATCATGCAAAGGGTCCTCTTGCCTATCAGCGACCATCGCCCAATACACATGAGCGCATCCTCGCACGGATTACTGTGCGATTTGGCGGGCAGAATCTCGCGAGCGTCGTCAAACTCTGGGTGTTGCTGATCGGCGCACTGGTGATCGCAGCCGCAATTCTTGGCTCCGCCTTCGATCCGGCGGCCGCATTATGGATGCCGGCGATCGTGATGAGCGTCGCGTTGCTCTGGACGATGCTCGCCTGCTGGGCATGGAGGCCGGTCGTCCTTTATGGCGCGAACTTCGCCATCATGGTCGCGGCTAATTTGCTCTATTTGCTCAAGCTCAATTCAATCTATCCCGGCGGCTCCGCTTTCTTTGCGATCAATGTTTTCGCGCTCGCATTCCCGGCGATGGCATGGCTGGTCCTGGAACTTCAGCTCTTCCGTCGCGGGCCGGAGAAGTTGACGAGCCGATTGCCCGCCTATCGTGTGGCGACTTGGGTTGCAATTACGATCATCGCATTGTTTGCAACGCTCGCCGGTCCCGTGCTGCAGCTATTTGCTGGCTCCCAAAGCGATCTGCTGACGATTTACGCGGCACTCGCGGCAGCCGGAATGGCAACCGCCGGTTCGCTTTGGGATCCTCAAGCGCGCCGGCCGATTGTTGGTCTCTACATCCTCGGGCTCGCAGCGGTCCTCATCGGCCTGGAATCGCTGAACGTCAATTCTGATTGGCTCACCTGGCACGCCTGCATTGATCTTGCCGCGTTTTCGCTGGCCGTTGCCGGGGTCTTGCGGATTTCTCGGAACCTCGGGGGCGTTGCAAAGGCACTCGGTATCCCTGTTGAAGGGCGATCGCTTTCCATCGCGTGGCTGCCCGCCGCCCAAACCTGCGTTTCGGTTGTGGTTGCAATCCTCGCGTTTTACGCAGAATTGAATCTCGCAGACAGCTCGGCACGATGGTTTGCAGCCGTCGCTCTGATGGGTCAGGTGATTTCGCTCGGTTTATTAGCACATCAGCTTCGAAATCATGTCGCGCGCATCGCAACGCTTTTGTTCGGAGCAGCAGCCGTAGTTGCCCTCCCCTGGGCACCCTTCTCACCGGGTGCTGGGATGCTGGCCGAGCGCAGCGTGTCCGCATTCTGCGCATTGAGCGCGATCGCAGCGATCTACGGGTCGTTCCTCCAGTCGGCTGATGAACAGTCCGCCTGGAAAAAGGCCATGGCCGACATTTTCCAGACCATCATCGGCCTGGACATCGTCATTATGCTCGGCACGCTCGCACTCGAAATCTCAGGCCTCCTCACAGGCGGGCGCGTGATGATGTATCCGCTGGCGATCTGGGCCTTCGCCTTCGTCATTCTGCTCGGAAGCGTTGCATGTCTTATGGTAGCGATTTGTGGCAAGGACATGGCGAGCACCTGGCGATCCGGTTGCGTTTACGCCGCCGAAGCACTGGTGGGCATCGCTTTCATCCATCTCCGACTGACTGCACCATACCTGTTCGGTGGAATCCTTGCGGCCTGGTGGCCGCTCGTGTTGATGGCGATTGCCTTTGCGGGGCTGGGAGCCGGTCAGTTGCTTGCCCGCTCGGGGCAAAAAGTAATCGCCGAGCCGATCGAGCGGACGGGAATCTTCCTCCCGCTGCTGCCGGTGCTCGGCTTCTGGCTGATGCCTTCTTCGGTCAATCTACAAACACTGCTGCTGGTTGCCTGCCTGTTCTACAGCGTCGTAGCGGCGGTACGCCGATCATTTGCCTTTGCCGTGATCGCTGGTCTGGCAGGCAACGGCGCGCTGTGGCGAGTCTTATCTCAATCGGCCAGCCTTGGCTTCTTAGAGCATCCGCAGCTTTGGATCATTCCCGTCGCATTATCGGTACTCGCTGCCAGTCAAATCTATCAGACGCGCCTCTCGGCCGATCAACTTCGGGCCGTGCGATATCTCTGTCTCCTGGCAGCTTACATCTCTTCCACAGCCGACGTATTCCTAAATGGTGTTGCCGTGGCGCCGTGGCTGCCGCTGGTGCTGGCGGGGCTGTCGGTGGCAGGTGTGATGGTCGGTGTGGCTTTGCGGATCCGCCCCTTCCTGTACCTGGGAACGATGTTCCTGGCCCTTTCGATCTTCACGATGATCTACTACGCCTCGGCTGAGCTTCACTGGACCTGGATCTGGTACGTGGCCGGAATCCTGCTGGGCGGCGGCATCATCACCTTCTTCGCCCTCTTCGAGAAGAAACGCAGCCAAATGCTGGCGCTCGTGGATGGACTCAAACAGTGGCAATGAGAGAAGGCGCCGCCGATGGAGTCGATGCGCGAAGTGAGACCAAACGCAACGGGTTAGCCGCGACGCGCAGCGGAGCGCTTTCCGATGCACTCGAAAAAGCGCTCCGCTGTCGCGTTGCGGCTAACCTTGGCATATTGAGGCCGTAAGCAATCCTTACGACTTACTCTTGGCCTTGGGCGAAGTCGCGTCGACCTTGGTCAGCACGCCTTCGCTGGAGATCGTCAGCTTGAGCGACTGGCCCTCCTTGAGATCGTCAAGCTTGGCTTCTTTGCCGTCGAGCGTGATCTTGGTCTTATCATCAGTCACAAGGAGCCACTCCTTGCCGGTGCCCTTGGCGCCGCCCTTATATATGATGTTCTTGCCATCGACCTTTTCGAGCACGCCCGTCTTTGATGCCCGCTTGTAGTTTGCATCCGGAGCGGCATGCACGAACGAAGTGAAAGTGAGAATCCCAACCATTGCCAGCAGCGCAATCAGATAACGCATCGAATCCTCCAGCCCTGTGAAATGGGCGAATGAAAAAATTGGTCCCCAGATGCGGCCCCGCGCCACCGCGGATGCTCCCGCCAGGACTTGCTTTGGCTCCCATCATCGTCGCCGAAGCCAATCGATGGCAAGCAGAAAATCATTTGACGACAGATGACCTGCCGCCCCATGACCGAAAACTAGGGGAAATGTATGGGGTAACGTGCAGCTCTAGGAGATGACCGCCAGGCTGCGCAGCGATTTGGGACGCTCGAAGGCAATATCCTCTTCGACGACCGTCCGCAGTTCGGTTTCCCCGCCGTAGTCGCGCTGGAGCCGGTCGATCAACGCCTTGACCAGGTGCTCTGGAGCCGACGCCCCCGCCGTGATCATGACCGTCTTGATGCCTTTGAACCAGGCCGGGTTCAGCTCCGATTCATCATCGATCAAGTAGGCTGGTTTCCCCAACTCGTGCGCGGTCTCGACGAGTCGGAGCGAATTTGAGCTGTTCTTGCTACCGATCACCAGCACCAGATCGCTGTCGGGGCTGAGCTGCGAGACGGCGTTCTGCCGATTGGTCGTCGCGTAGCAGATGTCTTCCTTCGGCGGCGCCTTGGCGTGCGGATACTTCTTCTTGAGCGCTGTGATAATCCGCTGCGCATCGAAAACGCTCAGCGTCGTCTGCGTCACGTAGGCCACTTTTGCCGTGGCCGGAATCTCAAGCTTGTCCACCTCTTCGGGGCTCTCGACCACCGTGATGTGTTCCGGGGCTTCGCCGACGGTACCAATCGCCTCATCATGCCTGCGATGGCCGATGAAGATGATGTGGTATCCGTCACGGGCAAACCGCAGCACTTCCAGGTGAACCTTGGTCACCAGCGGACAAGTGGCATCGACTTCCACCAATTTTCGCGCTTTGGCATCGCGGCGCACGGTCGGCGAAATGCCATGCGCGCTGTACACCACCAGGCCGCCCTCGGGCACTTCGTCGATGCTGTCGACGAAGGTCACGCCGCGTTCGCGAAAGCCATCGACGACATGCCGATTGTGGACGATTTCATGAAATACATAGACGGGCGGCCCTTTAAGCTTGAGGACCTGGTCCACCACATCGATAGCCATGTTCACGCCGGCACAAAAACCACGAGGATTGGCAAGAAGGATTTTCATTCGCAAAAGCTTTTAAACTGGGCATCCGGGCCCACAAGGCAATTATAGAACCGCCATCCGAGGCAGTTGATTTTTGACAGCCCCATAGATTACCGCAACATGATCACCTTCGCTACCGCCGCGGTTGACCCTGCCGCGGTGCCCCGTATTCTTCACGCCATCGTTGACTGCGGTTGCGTGATTCAACTCTTAAGACTGCGAGGCCGACGTGGCAGCCATCCGTCCGTTTGCGGGCATCCGATTCAGCCAGGGGCATGACATTTCCAATCTGATCGCCCCGCCTTACGACGTGCTGGATGAAAAAGGGAAGGCTGCGCTGCAGCAAAAGAGCGACAAGAATGTCGTCAACATCGATCTGCCCCACTTGCCGGCGAAGACTGCCGGGCCGGATGCGGTTTATCAGCAGGCCAATGCCACCATGCAGGCTTGGCTGACGACTGGCATCCTCAAGCGCGATGGCCGGCGGGCACTTTATCCCTATGCCCAGACATTTAAGCACAACGGTAACACCGTTCATCGTCGCGGCTTCATCGGCCTTGTGCGCCTCTCGCCCTTTGGCGAAGGGCATGTCGTGCCCCACGAAAAGACATACAAAGGGCCCATCGAAGATCGCCTGAAGCTCATGCGCGCGACGGGGGTGCAGCTTTCACCGATCTTTGGCCTTTTCAGCGACCCGCGCAATGAAATCAACAATCTGCTCTATCAGAACGCGGGCCGGCCTGAGCTTTCGGGGACGATGGATGGCGTGCAGAACGATCTGTGGAGCGTGATCGATGCCGAGGTTGAAAACCAAGTCATCGATCTGATGGGGCATAAGCCGATCTATATCGCCGATGGGCATCATCGCTACACGACCGCGCTTCAATTTCAGAAGGAAATGGCGTCGCTTCATGGCGGCACCCTCCCGCCCGATCACCCGGCCAATTACTGCATGTTCGTTCTGATCAGCATGCAGGACCCGGGCCTGATGATTCTGCCGACGCATCGACTCATTGGCGGCTTGGGCCGATTCGATATGGATCGCTTCCGCGCGGCGATTCAGCCACATTTTGCGGTGGAAGCGGCGAACCTTTCTCCAGACCAGATGCCCGAGGCAGTGCAGACGCTGGCTAATGGCCCAGCAAACGCATTTGGCCTGTATGACGGCGCCACGAAAAAGCTCTACACGCTTCGCCTGATCAATCTCGATCTGCTCAAGCCGATCGAGCCAAAGCAAAGCGATGCGTGGCGGCAACTCGATGTGGCCATTCTTCAGCGCTACTTGCTGGACGAAATCCTCCAGCCTCGCTTTGCTGGCACTACTGAGCTAACCAAAGGCTACACCGCCTATCCGCAAGAAATCGTGCCGCAGGTGGATGGCAACAAATATCAGATCGCCCTGCTGCTTCGGCCCACGCCATTGCACGCTCTGGAAGAACTTGGAAAGCATGGCGAAGTGATGCCGCAAAAGAGCACCTTCTTTTTCCCCAAGCTGGCAACGGGCATGGTGATGTATCCTCTGAAGTAGCTTTGAAAGGAACATGTCCATGCGATTGCGATTTCGGGGAAATGTCATTTCGTGGCTTTGTTGCGTCCTGCTCAGTGTCTCGCCGTTCGCAAACGCAGCAGAATGGCCGCAATATCGCGGGCCCGATGGCGATGGCATCACGTCTGAACAGGTTTCCCCATGGACGCCGCAAACGCTCAAGCAACTCTGGAAGATTCCGGTCGGCGAAGCCTTCGGCTCATTCGCCGTTGCCGACGGGCGCGGCTACTACTTTGCCAATCGCAATGGCGTGGAAGTCTGCCATGCGATCGATGTTGCTACGGGGAAAGAGATTTGGTCGGCGGACATTGGCCGGACCATCTACGAAAATGAAGGCGGAAATGGTCCGCGGACTACGCCGGCAGTCAGCGACGGCCGAGTCTGTGTGATGAGCACCTATTGCAAGCTCGTCTGCCTCGAGGCGAGTTCCGGGAAGCCGGTCTGGTCGCATGATCTGGTTCACGAATTCGGCGGAAAGCTTCCCAACGCCATCAGCAAATGGGGCAATGCGACTTCGCCCCTGATTGAAAACGGCAAAGTCATCGTGGCCGGCGGTGGTAACGATCAGTCGCTGCTGGCCTTTGACCTGAAAGATGGCCATGTCCTCTGGAAGACCGGCAGCGAATCGATCACGCACGCCAGCCCGACCCCCGCCACCATCCTCGGCGCTCGTCAAGTGATTTTTTACACCACGTCCGGCCTCGTTTCGATTGATCCCGACAATGGCCGATGGCTCTGGCATGCACATGTAAAATTCAGCGTCGCGACGGCCGCCTCGCCGGTCGTCGAGGGCGATATCGTCTATTGCTCATCCGGTTATGGCGTCGGCGCTACCGCTTTCAAAATCCAAAAGAATGGCGACGCGTTCAGCGCCACCCAGCTTTGGAAGACGCCCGGCAAGCTCGTGAACCTATGGTCCACCCCAATCGCATATCAAGGCCATCTCTACGGCCTCTATGGTTTCAAAGAATTCAACACGATGCCGCTGAAGTGCATCGACGTGAAGACGGGAAAGGAAATCTGGTCGCACGAAGGATTTGGTCAGGGTGGATTGATCCTGGCCGGCGGCAATCTGCTGGTGCAGGGCGATCAGGGCGAACTGGTATTGGTCAAAGCTGATCCATCTGGATACCACGAACTGGCCCGGGCGCAGCCGCTGGCGGGCAAGTGCTGGCAGATGCCCATCGTCGCTGAGGGAAAAATCATTACGCGAAGCACGAAGGAAGCAGTTTGTCTACAAGTGCCGTGAATATCAATCGTGCAGCGTTCGGGGCCGCGATGTTCGACCCGACTTTCTCATCCGACCGAATCTGAATTCGCTGCTCAGGCAGATCGTCGCGCCGCAGAATCGTTCGAGTTGGCTCAGTGCCACGTTGTGATCGAAATCGCTCTCGGCGGCGCAGCAGTCGGAGAGAATAATCAGCGGATAGCGATGCATGTGCGCATCGTGAGCCGAGAAGAGCACGCAGAGATTTGTTGCAATTCCAGTCAGAATCAGGCGCTGGACATTCAGATATTCCAGCAGTGGAACCAGCGACGTCGCAAAAAACGCCGAGTGGCGCGGCTTGAGGATGAAGTAATCGCTGGACTTCGGTTTGAGCGCCCGGCTCACCTGCGCTCCGCGAGCACCCCGCCGGGTGCAATGGCGGTAGACCTCTTGAAAACTGCTGTGCCAATGACCAAAGTTGTCATTGACGTAAATGATCGGAATGCCGTGGCGGCGCGCCTTGTCGCGAAAAACGACAAGACGCGCCGCCAATTTTTTGGCCCACGGCAGGACTTTTTCTCCGCCCGGGAATTCCAGATCATTGATCGTGTCGATGATCAGCAGCGCATCGCCCTGCCGGGCGCTGGGCGTGGCGCGTTTTTGATTTCGCTTGACCATCGTAACGGTTAACGTCCTGCGCCAACCGGCTCACGCTGCGCCGATTCGTTCTCCGCCGCTGAATGCCTGGCTTCAAAGTTGAAGTCATGCTTCTTCGGATCGACATCGACGACGACCGTATCTCCTTCGCCAAACTGGCCCGAAAGAATCGCTGAAGCCAGCGGGTTCTCGATCCGCTGCTGAATCACGCGCTTAAGCGGGCGGGCGCCGTAGGCCGGGTCGTAGCCTTCTTCGCTCAGCAGATGCCGCGCTGAATCGCTCAATTCGAGTTTCAGATGGCGCGCCGCAAGCCGCTTGCGGAGATACTCAAGCTGCACATCGACGATCTTGTCTAACTGCTCGCGCGTGAGCGTGTGGAAGAGAATCGTCTCGTCGATTCGATTCAGGAATTCGGGGCGGAAATTGAGCTTCAGCAGCTCGCGAATCGCCGCTTCGACTTCCCATTCCGGCGCCTGCTTACTGGCCAGCTTCTGGATCTCGGCTGAGCCGATGTTGCTGGTCATGACGATCACGGTGTTCTTGAAATTCACCGTGCGCCCCTGCCCGTCGGTCAGTCGGCCATCATCGAGCACCTGCAGCAGGACGTTGAACACATCGCGATGTGCCTTTTCGATTTCGTCGAAAAGGATCACCGCATAAGGCCTTCGCCGAACGGCTTCAGTCAATCGGCCGCCCTCTTCATATCCGACATACCCTGGCGGCGCGCCGATGAGACGGGCCACCGAATGCTGCTCCATGAACTCGCTCATGTCGATACGCACCATGGCGTTTTCATCGTCGAAGAGGAATTCAGCCAGCGCTTTGCAAAGTTCCGTCTTGCCGACGCCCGTCGGACCGAGGAACAGGAACGAGCCAATCGGACGATTCGGATCGCCCAATCCCGCGCGGTTTCTTCGCACGGCATTGGCAACCGCCTGAACGGCAGCCGTCTGACCGATCACGCGCTGGCCGAGCCGCTCTTCCATCTTCATGAGCTTCTCGCGCTCGCCTTCGAGCATGCGAGAAACGGGAACGCCGGTCCATCGCGAAATCACCTGCGCTATATCGTCGGCAGTCACTTCCTCTTTCACCATCGATTGGCCGTCGTTGGCAAAATCGCGCAACCGCTGCTGCGCTTCGTCAATCTGCCGCTGGAGATCGCGCAGCTCGCCATATTGCAGTCGGGCAGCGGCTTCCCAGTTGCCTTGCCGTTGCGCCTGTTCCAGCTCGACGCGCTTTTGATCCATCTGCTCCTGCAGCTCTTTGATCTTGCGCATCGCCCCGACTTCGTTTTCCCAGCGCGTCATCAGGCGCGTATTGTTTTCCTGAAGGTCCGACAGCTCACGCTCGGCCTTCTGAAGCTGCTGTTTCGAAGCAGAGTCTTTTTCGTGGCGAAGCGCTTCGATTTCGATCTGAAGCTGCATGATCCGCCGACGGACCTGGTCCAGCTCGGCGGGCATTGAATCGTTTTCAATTCGCAGTCGCGATGCGGCTTCATCGATCAGATCGATTGCCTTATCCGGAAGAAATCGGTCGCTGATGTAGCGATCGGACAGCACCGCCGCCGAGACGATTGCCGAGTCGGTAATGCGCACGCCATGGTGCGTCTGGTAGCGTTCCTTGAGGCCGCGAAGGATAGCGATCGTGTCTTCAACCGTCGGCTGGCCGACATAGATCGGCTGGAAGCGCCGCTCTAGAGCGGCATCTTTCTCAATGTGCTTTTGATATTCATCGAGCGTTGTAGCGCCGATCGTTCGGAGCTCGCCACGCGCCAGGGCCGGCTTGAGCAGGTTGCCGGCGTCCATCGAGCCCTCGGCTTTGCCCGCTCCGACGACCGTATGCAGTTCGTCGATGAACAGGATCACCTGTCCTTCGCTCTGCGTGACTTCCTTGATGACCGCTTTGAGCCGATCCTCAAATTCGCCCCGGAATTTTGCACCGGCGATGAGCGCGCCCATATCCAGCGCAATGATGCGCTTATTCTTCAGCACGTCCGGCACATCCCCATTGACCATACGAATGGCCAGGCCTTCAACGATTGCGGTTTTGCCGACACCGGGCTCACCGATCAGGACAGGGTTATTCTTCGTTCGTCGCGCCAGCACCTGCATGGTCCGGCGAATTTCTTCATCACGGCCGATGACTGGATCCAGCTTGCCTTGCCGCGCCGCTTCCACCAGATCGCGCCCATACCGCTGCAGCGCCTGGTATTTGTCCTCCGGATTCTGATCGGTGACGCGCTGGCCGCCTCGAACATCCTTGAGCGCGCCAAGAATCGCATTGTGGTTGACCCCGCTGGCGGCAAGGATGTCTCGCGCCTCGCTCTTGACGCTGGCCAGAGCCAGCATCAGATGCTCGGTGGACGTGTATTCATCCTTCAGCCGATCGGCTTCTTTCTGCGCGGTCGTGAAGACGTCGTTCGTCGCACGGTTCACGCCCAGATGAGTACCGGTCGCGGCAGGGAGCCGATCGAGCTGCTGCTCAACCGCCTGGCTGATCTGTCCAACATTGGCTCCAAGTTTCTGAAGAAGCGGGCCGACAACGCCCTCTTTCTCCTCCAGCAAGGCCTGAAGCAGATGAAGCGGGAGCAATTCTGGATTATTTCGCTGCTGCGCCAGCTCCTGAGCGCGAGCGACGGCCTCCTGGGCCTTGATGGTTAATTTATCGAATCGCATTGTGATAGGTTCCTTCCGCATCCCAGCGAATACCGGGTGCTCAGTAAGCTATACTGCAAAAGCAGGGCCAAGGTTCGTGTCGATTTAACACGAACGATGCGATAAATGACGGCGGCTTCGCCTCTTGAAAAGCGCAATTACTGAACGATTTCCACGCTGATTCCGCGGGAAAATTGGCTTTTGAAAAAAGTTAAGGGTTGGAGAACTGCTGGAGTGGCAGCCGGGAGCGGATCAATGCTCGCGTCGCCTGACAGGCTTGTCATCATCCGTCGATCCCGATGAATCGGCGAGCTGCTCGGCCGACTGGTAGCGCGTGTATTGGAAGAAAAAGGATGGGATCGCCAGCAGCAGCGTACAGACGGCCGCCACCACAGCATGCGTCGGAACCTGATGCAGCGATGGCAGCGTCCGATAACGCACCAGCACGATCGTCGCCGCCGATCCAATGACGACCATCGCCGCTCCCGACAGGCTCGTATAGAGCATGATCACATTGCGATAGAACATCAGCACCGGCGCGCCGACGATCACCGCGGCTGCGAACGCGACAAAAAAAGTCCCAATGACATTGATCCCCGAGCTGGCAGTCGCCACCCACCCCAAGGCGGCCGCGGTCAATCCCACTGCCAGAGCGGAAACCCACCGCGTGTAATGCCACGTGGCAAACCCGGCGATCACCGCCGCCAGCAGCATCCCGATCGGCAGCGAATCAATCAGCATCCCTAGCCCTGCGCCAATCAGGAGGCCGCACAAGATGGCCTGGATCGTGGTCACCAGCCTGAAGACCTGAATGCCCCATAACAAAAACGCAAATCCCATCAGCGCCAGGGACATGCCAACAAACGTGCCAATGTCCGACGTCGGCACGATCACGCGATCGGGCAGATGCTGGAAGGAACTAAACAGCGCGTGCGCTAATGGCATCTGAGAACGGCACCGCCCGGCGACATGCGCAGCCTAGTGCCACGTATCTCATTCGACCAGCAAAGGGTCGAAACATGAATCGATAAGTTGGGGCTGTTCTGTTCGCACGGGCTGGAATTAAGCCGATTCCCTCACTCTTCGGCGCCGCTGGAGCAAACCTGTAGCGGACGCAAGTAACAGACCAATTCCGGCGGGCTCGGGCGTTGTGCTAAGCAGAATGTCATTGCCGGTTCCATTCGGATCGCCAGCGGCGTTGTAGTCGATCATGAATTGCTGGCCCGCTGAATCGGTAAAGGTTGAGCCGTCGGCCAGCAACTGACCTTGGTAAGAGAGCTGTCCGTTGACGACGCTGCTGCCGGGCAATCCGTCCAAAATCCAAAATCGCTGCACGGCAGGCAGGGCCTGCGTCTGGGTAGAGTCATTAAGGATGAGCGTCGCGCCATTGAGGCTCACGGTCGATCCAAACCGGAGTTGATCGTAGCCGCTGCCGGGCGTGACACCGGCGAGGTCCAGCACAAGCTTGGCGCTGGAATCATCGAATGAAAGATTGCCTTGAATCGTGAAGGGTCCACCCGCTGGCGTGAAATTGACCAAACTCGGAACCAGTGCCGCGTTGGAATGAATTGCCACAGCGCCATCCAGAACGGTTCCTTTTCCGCCCAAGACCGCGCCACCCATGACGTTCAGGCCCGAGGTATGGATGGAGCCTTCCACGTCCAACAACCCGCCCTGCACGCTGGTCAGCCCCGGCGAACTGTTGTTGCCGGTCAGGACGAGCGTGCCGGCACCGGTCTTGGTGACATTGAAGGCGCCGGTATTGGTGATCGGACCGAGCGTGAGTGTTCCTGCTCCGCCGCCGGCGCTGGAGGCGACGTTGAAGTTGGAATTGCCTGTGAGAGTCACGTTGCCCAGCGTCAGGCTATAGGGCGAGCCGGACGTATCGCTGCTGGTGAGCGAAAGTTGAGCCCCGATCGAAAGGTTTCCCATCACCGCTGCCAATGAGTTTTTCACATCGATTGACGAATCACCAGAAACGACCAGATCGTTGGCGTACGTCTGCACCGGAGCCGTCACGAGGCTGCCGGTGGCGGTTTCGCTGTTGAGCAGCGTGTGAGAGCTGCTCGCACCAGGCGGCGTCCAGCTTACGTTCAGCCCTTCGCCGTTAGGCCCCTGGAAATAGCCAATGGTAATCGGGTGCAGGCCTGGCGTCGTGAAATCGTATGTGCCGCTTCGCGTGGTCGCGCCCTGCCAGAAGTTATTGTTGACGACCGGCGCGTCGTTATTGTCCAGCCAGATCATACTGCCGTCGTCGCTTGTGGTGGCAAACGTAGCCAAACCAGCCTGGGGAACGTTGATGTAACCGCTGAAGCGAACCTCAAAATACTGGTTCTGCAAAAACCCGTAATCCGCCGTCGTATCGTTCGAGCTGGAGGGCGGCGTGCCAAACATGGGCTGCGTCGTGTAGACGCCGGTCACCGCTCCCTTGCTCACGCTCGCATTGCTGAAATCGAAATTGTCCTTGCCGTTGGCGGTCGTTTGAACTTGCGGAGTCCCCGGGGCGTTTTGCAGATGAGAGGTGAAGGATGTCAAGGTGCTGAAGTTGGCGTTGATCGTACCATTGCTGGTGCTCATCTGATTCGGAACAATATAGAAAAGTTGCGCCGACAGGCCCGGCGCCGTGGCAACGACCCGCTGCTGGCCGTTCATCGAAAGCGCTCCTCCGGCCAGAGTCACCGCGCCGCTGCCAAGTGAAGGCCCAGCCATCGATAACTCCGAAATCAATCGGGCGCCGGAATGAACGACGGTGCCACCCGTGTAGTTGTTGATACCGAAAAGGCTGGTCGCGCCGCCAATGATATTCAGCGCAACCGCCTTGCCCGACCCTCCATCGGATATTGACCCGCTGAAGTTGGAATCCCCAAGAATCGAGAGTGTCGATAAGCCGCTGCCGCCATTGGTCACGGAGCCGGCGACAATAGAGCCAGAATATGGGCTCGTGCTCGACAAATGCGCCACCGATTGATCGTGGCCGTTCAGATCGAGCGTGCCTTGGGCAATATTCAAAGTCGTTGAAGGCAGCGCATTGCCGCTGCCAATCTGGATCGTCCCCTGCTGAATGCTGGTAGAGCCGGTGTATGTGGCCGAAGCCACGGCCAATGTGCCAACGCCCATTTTGGTTAAGGAAGACGGCGCCGATTCCGATACCGGTCCAAGCACCAGGCTGCTGGCGACATTGACGGTTGCATCGCCGCCAAGCGTGGTGCCGGTGAACAAGACGCCGGTCGTGAAATCGCCGCTTTGTGTAACCGTTCGCGATCCGGTCAACGTCAGATGGCCGAGTTGAAAATAGGTCCTAGGCTGCGCGAAAACCGTTCCTGTATTGAGAGCAAAGTCTCCATCGGCGTTGACGTCATTCCCCGGCGTATAGGTCACCCCCTCGGAGCCGTGTCGAACAAAGGAGATCGCGCCGCCGTGAAGCGTGATGGCGTTTGTACCGAATGGCTTATCAGGGATGTTATTAAAATCGCCTTGAATGGAGCCGGCATTCGCATCAAGTGTCAACGAACCGCTCCAGTTCGGGGAACTGACGCCAAGCTCCAGAGTCCCCTGGTTTGAAGTATCCCCCGTGAACTGGCTGGGCACTTTTTCAATGTTGCCCGTGCCGGCGATTACACCGGAGAGACGGATCGAACTGCCAATGCTTGTGGCATTGCCCGAGGCTGTGGCAATTTTCAGATTGCCATTGAGTTGCAACGGTCCGGCCAAAACAGCCGTCATCGTTTCGGCCGACTCCAGCGTGCCGCCTGCACTGGTGACAGTAACGTTGGCCGGCTCGAACGCCCCATCGAGAGCAAGCTTGCTGTCATATTCCAGTGTTCCGCCATCAATCTTCAATGACGCAGCTCCAATCGGATCATTGGTTCCGGTTGTCGTAGTATTGCCGTCGATGATTTCTACAGTGCCCTGCTGAATATCAATGATGCCGCCGGCACCATTCGTGCTGGCAGTATTGTCAAAAATGAGCGTGCCGGTCCCGGTCTTAATAAGAGTGGGAGTCTGGCCTGAGTTGAATTGCCCGGCAAAAACGGTAGCTGTGGTGTTGATCGTATCAGTGCCCGCCACAAGAATGCCGCTAAAGTGGAGGCTGCGCCCCGGATCGCCATTGATATTCAGCGTGGCGCCGCCCGACGCGCCGTTGAAGGTGAGCTGCCCCATTCCCACCTGGGTGAAATTGCTGCCCGCCAGGCTCATCGTCGAATTGGTTGTGACGGAGATATTGTTGCTCAACGAAATCGTATCGAGGGTCTGCATGGCCGAAGCGGGAACCAGAGACATATTGTTTCCGGTGTCCGGCCCGCCGTAGTTCAAATTCAACTCGTCCGACCCGCCCACCTGGGTATAGTCGAGCCGAAATTCATGTAATCCGGCACTTAGCGCAACGGGCGCGCCAGTGAGTGAAAGAGCCGTTTTGCTCCCGTCGTTCATAACAACCAATTGGTTGTCGATGTACAGCCGGCTTCCATCGTCTGACAGCGTCGAAAAGGTGTACTGGCCTGCCGTCGCGATATTGATTGCGCCAGCGAAGCGCGCGGCAAAAGTGCTGACAGGCCCGCCTGGGTAGAATGGCGATGGCGGCGCAAAGTTCGGGTTAAAGTTGATCGGACCATTGAGGGTGGAAGGACTTCCATTAATGGCCTTGGCGTAATAATCCACATTCGTGGTATTCGAGTTCCCGCTTGTAATAAAATGACTGTTATACGAGCCCGCCACTCCGGTGGCCGTTGGGTCGATCTGCAGCGTTCCACCATTGAGCACGATGCTGCCGTTGCCCAAAGCCCCGGGGCCGGTGACGGCGTTGAATTCCAGTGTCGAGCCGCTGGCGACATTGAAATTGGTATTGGTGATGGAGTTGGCGGCGCTGGTCAGCGTGTTGGAGAGCTTCAGCGTGCCGGCGTTGATGTTCACGGTTGAGTTGCTGAAATTGACTGGGCCGGCCAACTCATTGATCCCACTGATGCCTGCGGCTTGCGTGAGTGTGCCGGAGGAAAGCGAAAGAATATTGGCGGGATTGGAAGTGGAGAAGGTGTAGCCGCCGGCATTGAGATTGATCGCAGATGCGCTAATGGGCGCGCCGATCGTCACCACTCCACCTGGCGCACCAAAGTTGGCTATGCTGGAATTCCAGGCGACATCGCTGATTCCATTGGACCAGTTGAGGGTCGTATTGTCCCAAGTGCCACTTCCGCCGCTGGGAATGAGCGGCGTTTGCTGCGGGTCCCATGCAAACTGGGCGAAAGCCGCCTTGCTGCCGATGCCCAAACCCGCCATCGCCGCCGCGAGAATCAAAGCGCTACCGCGCCGTGCCTTACGCATGTCCCACCTCCGCACAATATATGAAGACAAAGTGGCCGTTCACCCCGTTCAAGCCCCGCTCAATCAGTCGCGACTAAAATGAATGAATCGCCCTCCCTGCAATCTGCCAGGAACCAAAGATGACTGGCTGGCATTCTCACAGAAACTTTGAGAAAACGCCAGCCATTTCCAGCTTTTTCTATGCACGCCCATTACTTGGGTACGCAAGCATTCGGCAGCGTTGGCATCAACGAACGCCGAGTGCGGGTTAACGGATTAGGGCAATCAATATTCTTAGGTTGTCTTCGTCGCCGAGAAATCGCCGTCGATGGAGAACCCGGCGATGCTGATCGACCCGGAGCCGCTGATGACGCTACCGGGAGCCAGGCCTGTGGCGGTGGGCGTGACGTTGACCTTGCCGTTGAGCGTGATGGTGACGCCGCTGTCGTCGAGGGTGAGATTCACCTTGCCGTTGGTGAGTTCACGAGAAGTGATCGTGCCGGAGGCGGTTTGGCCATCGACGATGATTTTGCCTTCAACTGAATCGAGTGTCTGAGAGGTGATGTCCAGTTCGAAGCTTACTTTCGTCGCGCCGATTCCGAAGATAACACCTTTGGTTTTCAGCGTGCCCTTGTAATCGCCTACGAGGCTGGGCGTGGTCGTGGGCGCGGGTTCAAGCGTCGCCAGATCGGTGGTCAGCGCTCCCACAGCCGTTGAAAGCTTGCCCGCATCATTAACCAGTTGGCCAGAGGCGGTTATTTCGATCGCCTGGCTGACTCCCGGACCGATTTGGGTTTGAAGCAGACCGCTTGTGATTCTCGATGCATCGGTCGCTAGCGTCGTATTCGTCGGATTGGCGGTCGTCAGGGCGGTCAGGTCGGCAGAAACAGCAGTACTTGGAATGTCTGCAGTCAGTGCCGCAAGTGGCGCGGTCGTGGCGACATTGAGCGCGTCCACATCGCCAACGATTTTCGATTGCAACGAAAGCTTGGTTGGAGCCGCCAGGAAGGCATCGCCGTCGGCCACGCCCTTAGCGGAAAGGGATGCCGCGCGAAGCAGCGCGTCGGTGTGGTTCTTGATCTTCGTCAGCCACTTATTCTCATCGCTTTGCAGCTTCTTCAAAAGCGGGACGTTGGTCTTGGAGGTGCCCTTCAGATCGGTGGTAATGGCCTTCATGTCGGCTTTGGCCGTGGCAGTAAGTGTCGCCAAATCGGCTTTAACCGCGGCAGCATTGGTATTGACAGTCGTCAACTCCGCGGCAAGAGAAGTATTGGTTGCGGTCAGCAGTGTGCGAGATTCGAGGGCCTGGACGAAGCGGGACATGAATCATTCTCCTGCAAGATCGATTTTGATTGCGGCGGAAACAGCACCCGGCGCGGTACTTTATATCATACCCGCCGGGTGCTATCGATCAGCAGCATATTCGAAATTCAGGAGCAAATCGATTACGGCACATCAATCAGGATGATTTCGGAATTCTCCTTTGCTTCCACTTCGACGCGCGATTCGCTGGTGATGCGCGCCTGATCACCCTTGGCCAATGTCTTGCCGTTCACCACGGCGCCGCCATCGATCACAAACAGATACGGATGACGCTGCGGCGCCGTCTCATGCACGACCTTCTGCCCGGCTGACAGCTTCGAAACATAGATCGACGCATCCTGGTTGATCGTCAACGTATCGGCAATATTTCCGCCTGACACCACCGGCAGCAGCTTCCCGCTCCGCTGCTCTGGCGTAAACTGCTTCTGCTCCCAGCGCGGCTCGACGCCTTTCTCCTTCGGCAAAATCCAGATCTGCATCAGATGCGTCGGTTTATCCGGCAGCGCGTTGTGCTCGGAATGCATGATACCTTTGCCGGCACTCATGACCTGCACTTCGCCAGGGCGGATGACGCCGCTGTTGCCCAGGTGGTCGCCGTGCTTGAGCTGCCCATCGAGGACGTAGGTGATGATCTCCATATCGCGATGCGGATGAAGATCGAAGCCGCCGCCGCCCTGGATCACATCGTCATTGAAGACGCGCAGCGCGCCCCAGTTCATGTTGGCCGGATCGTAATAATCGGAAAAGGAAAAATGCCAGTAAGTCGAGAGCCAGCCCGCGTCGGCATGGTATCGACTGGCGTTTGGAATCACGGTGATCATAAAGGTCTCCTTCTTATGTATGTCTCACAACGATTGTCGTTATAACAGATATTATACGCAAAGTCAAGCCCTCTGGTTCGATTCCCCATCGAGTTCAGTCATTTCGTTCAATTGTCTTCCGGAGCAGATCAACAAGCTGGTTCATCTCGGATTTGTTTAGCCCGTGAAGCTGCCGGCGATGAAGCTCGATAACAGGCTCATCGAGCAATGCAACCGCCCGCAAACCAGCCGCGGATATACGCCCCCGCACGATTCGTCGATCGTCCACGTCCCGGCTTCTTCCGATCAATCCCCGCTTTTCCAGCCGATCGAGAAGGCGGGTCATATCTGGGTCGCGCGTGATCATCCGCTCTGCAATCCGCCCGCAGGGCAGCCCCTCATCTCCTGCGCCGCGCAGAATTCGCAAAACGTTGTACTGGGTCGCCGAGAGATCGGATTCCTTCAATACCGCTTCCAGCTCTGCCGCCAGTGCATCTGCGGCACTGAGGATGGCTAGGAATGCTTCTTGCTGAATCGGCGCGCGTGGTGCCAGCGCCTTCGCATTGGAGCATGTCCCCGAATCACGATCACTGTTTTTCACAGTCTCATTTTAGGGCTTATCACGATATTCGTCGAATCGACCAATTCCCCGCCTGCCCTACCGCACGCCCATCAGCACTTCCATCGTGAGCTGATCGAGCTTTTCGTAAGGGAGCGGATGCTTGGCCAGCTCGACGCGATCGAGCGACGTCTCCAGCAGCTTTTTGGCGTTGGCGGCGCTGAACTTCTTGGTGAGCTTCGAGAGGCCCGAATCCTCGCGATTGATCTGCTTCAGCAGCCCCTGAATTTCCCCATCCGCATTCCAGCGTGCGGCTTTTTCCTTGAGGATCATGTAGGTCCGCATGCAGCCCTTGGCGAACGCCTTCACATCCTCGTAATCGCTCTGGCGAAATGCATGGGCATCAAAGTGTCGTGGGCCGTTGTACTTGTAATCTTCCAGCAGCTTCACCAGGAAGAACGCATGCTTCAGGTTGACCGACCCGAAGCGGAAGTCCTGATCGAATCGGCCAAATTCCTGATCATTCAGGTCGATGTGGAACAGCTTCCCCTGTTCCAGCGCTGCTGCCACCTGATGCACGAAATTGAGGCCGGCCATGTGCTCATGGGCGACTTCCGGATTGACGCCGCACATGTCCGGATGATCAAGCGTCGGAATCAGCGCGAGGTATGAACCGGTCACCGCGAAATAGATATGCCCGCGCGGCTCATTGGGCTTGGCCTCGAACGCAAACTTGTATCCGTAGTTCTGCGAGATCGAATACTCGCACAGGAAATTGATCGCTTCACGGAAGCGCTTGAGGGCTTCGACCGGATCCTTCGTCGCATCGCTCTCGACACCTTCCCGGCCGCCCCAGAAGACATAAATCTTGGCGCCAAACTCCGCGCCCAGATCCATCGCGCGCATCGTCTTCTGAATCGCGTAGGCGCGGACCTTGGCATCGTTGCTGGTGAAAGCGCCGTCTTTGAAAGCGGGATCGGAAAAGAGATTGGTCGTGGCCATCGGGACAACCAGGCCGTTGTCCTTCAGCGCGGCTTTGAAATCCTTGACGATCTGCTGCCGCTCGGCGGTAGTCGCGTCGATGGGAACCAGGTCGTTGTCGTGAAAGTTGACGCCATACGCACCGGCTTCGCCCAAAAGCTGGCAGATCTGCGGCGGCGTAATGCGCTCGCGGACGGCCTCGCCAAATGGATCGCGGCCAATGTTGCCGACGGTCCACAGACCAAAGGTAAACTTCAATTTCGGATCGGGGTCGTAGCTCGCCACTCTCTTCTCCTTCACTGGGTTAGGCGGGGAAGTGTCGTCGAATTTTGGGGGCTTCGCAAGCGAGAGGCACGTCTGGACGCTACGGCCTCTATCCGCTCCAATTCAACCATGTCGGCGAGCCGATGGGTGGAGGTTGAGATTGATCTGGATCGCGTTCGCGCAAACGCGGAAGCGATCTGCGCGCAGGTGAGGGTGCCGGTCTGGGCGGTGGTTAAGGCCGATGCGTATGGGCTGGGGATCGATGCGCTCCTGCCGGTGCTGAAGGATCTGGTTGAGGGTTGGTGCGTCTTCACACTCGATGAAGCGGAGTCGGCTCATATCTGGGAACGGACGGGCAAGACTTCGCTGGCGCTGTCGTCGGCAGACAATGAGAATGCTGCGCATTATCTGGCTGCGCATGTTCGGCCGGCGGTGTGGGATGTGGAACGAGCGGCCGCCTTACGCGACGCGAGACCGATTCTGTCAGTCGATACGGGTATGCAGCGGTTCGCATGTCCAGCGGAGCAGATCGACGCCGTACTGTCGGCAGGACATTGCGATGAGGCATTCACCCATGCTACAAGTCTTGCTAATGTCAATCGATTAATAGAATTGGCCGGCTCTCGCAGACTGCGTCTCCACGCAGCGGGCAGCTCGATGCTTCACGAGCCTCAAGCACGATTAGATGCGGTTCGGCCGGGGTTGGCGCTGTATCGCGGCGCGGTACGGGTGACTGCGCCGTTGATCGAAACGCACGACACACGCGGCCCGGCAGGATATACGGGATTCAGCGCTTCACGGCATGGCGTCATCATCGCCGGCTACTCCAATGGCCTTCGGCCCGGCCCCTGCATGATCAATGGCCGGCGATCGCGCATCATTGAAGTGGGCATGCAATCGGCCTTTGTTGAGCTCGCGCCCAATGATCGCGTGGGAGATCGAGTGGTGCTATTGGGTGAGGGCTTAAGCGAAGCTGATGTGGCGGCGGCATGGAAAACCAGCCCGCAGGAAGTCCTCTGCCGCTTGTGCGGCGCGGGCAACAGGCGTTATATGGGGTCCTGACCGATCTGCGCGTTGTGGCTTCCAACGGTGAATTCGTGGGTTCATTTGCGGTCTACGTTTGATGAAAGACTCCAAATCGTCGGATCAATCTTCATCTGACAGATCGGCTGCGCACGGGTTATCCACCGCGCAACTCAAAACGGTGCTGCAGGTTTCGCGCGCTTTAAGCGTGACGACCGACCTGGATGCCCTGCTGCATCGCATTGCCGAAGCAACCACGGCGCTGCTCGGCTGCGAGCGGGCAAGCATTTTTCTGCACGATGCCAAGAGCAACCAGCTGTGGTCGAAGGTCGCGCTGCAATCGACAGAGATTCGGCTCTCGCTCGACCAGGGCGTCGCCGGCCATTGCTTTCGGCACAACGTGCCGGTGCATGTGCCCGATGCATATGCCGACCTGCGCTTCGCGAAAGAATTTGATCGTCAGACCGGCTTTCGCACGCGCGATCTGCTGGCCGCGCCGATGGTGGACTGGGACGATCGACCGGTAGGCGTGCTGCAGGCTTTGAACAAAACCGCCGGCAGCTTTACCGAGGATGATTGCTCGCTGCTTCGGCTGCTGGCCGACCAGGCGGGCGTGGCCGTGCAGCGATGGCATTTGCAACAGTCGGCGATTCAAAGCACGAGCCTTCGTCACGAAATGAAGCTGGCCCGGCAAGTGCAGGAATCGGTGATCCCACAAACGCCGCCGCAAGTTCCCGGTCTCGTTGCAGCGGGTTGGATGCAAACCGCCTCGATCAACGGCGGCGATTGCTATGATCTGTGGCAGCTTCCAACGGGCAATCTTGCTGTGCTCGTAGCTGACGCATCCGGCCACGGTCTGCCGGCGGCGCTGGTGATCGCCCAAGTCCGGGCGCTCGTGCGGACACTTTGCGAAACCGAAGTCGATCCGGCCGCGGTTCTCAATCGCATCAACCGCCGACTCAATGAAGACTTTCGCCATGTGCGGTTCGTGACGGCGTTTCTCGCCTTCGTTTCTCCGACGGGCATTGTCCGATGGTGCAGCGCCGGGCAAGGGCCGATTCTTGTTCGATATGGAGACAATGTCCGATCGATCAACGCGAACCTGCCTCCACTGGGAATCGTCGATGAGCTGCCGACTGAATCAGCACCACCCATCGAGTTGGGCGAGCGAGGGTGTCTTGTCATTCCCAGTGATGGCATCGTTGAAGCCTTCAATTCCGACGAGGAGCAATTCGGCGAGCACGGGATTGTCGCTGCATTAAATGGATCACCATCCATTGGACCGGCAACGGCTATCGAGCAGGTCATCTCTGCCGTGAAGCAATGGGATCGTCTGGATGACCCGGCTGACGATCAGACACTGGTGATCGTCCAGAAAGTTGGCACTGTCGAATCAGCCCGCAGTCCAATAGGATAAGCTTCATGCGTGCCCTGCTGATCTTGCTGGCGATTGTCGTGGCGACAGGCGTCCTCGTTGCCGGCACCATCGCTATCGGCTGGAGCCGACTGCATCGGCAGGCGTTGCCGGCGCAGGTGGCAATTGGTCCGCAGGCACGGCAATCGACGCTGCAACCACGCACGTTGCCCGAATCGCAATTGACATCCACAGCAGCGCCGGCAACAGCTCCCGCCACGCCGCCAAGGATTCAAGACAATTCAGCTCCTCCGCAGTCGCCAAGCCAGCCGACGGATGGATCGATTTTGCTCACTTCCGCAACGGCTCGAATTCATGGCTACAAAATCCGCCGCACGGGCCGCACGGAGCCGATCATCACCGGCTGGAGCGATTCGCAGGAATATGTCGAGTGGCCAACGGCTTGTCCCAAGGCCGGCAGATACGAAGTGGAAGTCACCTATTCCTGCGCGCCACATGCGGGGGGCGAATTCGCGATTCACGCCGGCTCCTCCTTCGCCCGCGCCAAGACCGAAAACACCGGCGACTGGCAGAGCTTCACCACTGTCAAGCTCGGCACGCTCGACGTCATCAACGACAACACCACCCTCTCCCTCCGCCCCACCGGCGAAATCCGCCATGCGCTGATGAACCTGAAATCGATTAGGCTGATTCCCGCTTCGAGCGCCGCGGCTAACGTGCCGAAATGATGGCGCGCATCTCATGGGTCGCGCCGGCTGCAAGGGAAACCTTATTTTTCCCGACATTGGCCGTTTCCACGCAGAGCATCGCCGGCCATTCCTCGTCGCCGAAGTCGGCCATCGCTTTGGCCTTGGCGACCCACGGGTTCCACAGGACCGTCGATTGCGAATCGATTTTGCGAACGCGAAGCTCACGATTGAGCACTGGATCCTCGACCGAAACGAGGTCGGTCGTGTCGAGATAAACGCGATCCGTTTCGCCTTCGATCGCGATCGGACCCGCCGGCTGCATCTTGACCTTGAATTGATCGACCTTGTCGATGTATTGGCGCCCAGATAATCCATCAATGCGCGCCTGCCGGACGTCTCCCACGGAAAGGTATGTGTGAAGCGCTTCCTCGAAGCTGAATGCCTGCGACGAAAGGTTCTTCACCGAAAGTGTCAGCGAAAGTTCTCTGCCGACGCGCACCGTATATTGCAATTGGAAAGAATGCGGCCAAACCTTCGACATTGGCTGGCGCGCGGTCAATTCAAATGTCGCGGAAACGTCGCCGGCACTGGTTTTGGAGACGTTGATAACGTCCCAATTCTTCACTCGCGCAAAGCCATGCATCGGTGCGGAGGGATCGTCGCTGTTGGGACCAAACCACGGAAAAATCAGCGGAATTCCGCCGCGAATGGGCTTATCCGCTTCGAATAGACTCTTCTGGCTGAGGAACAACACCGGCTTCCCGCTGCTCGGTTGAAAGTGGGTGACGTGCGCGCCATGAAGATATATTTCCGCCTGCCCTTCGGTCGCGGAAATGACCAGCTTGGGAAGCCCGCCCGCGCCGGCTTCGAAAGTCGCGACGCCCGGGATCTCCCATCGTGCTTGCTTTGAAGAGATTTCCATGGATCCTCACGCGCGGGCATTGGGCTGATCGCGAACCTCTTCGCCGGTCAGTTCGATGAACACATCTTCCAGCGACGGCCGGTGAATGTGAAGATCGAGCAATTCGATTCCTTGCGATTCCAGCAGTCGAAACAGCTCGGTCACGGTCTGGCTGATCTGCGCGGTGGTGATGCGCGCCGTGTTGCCTTCCACCTCGGCATGTTCGACGCCGGGAATTGACCGCAACCGCGACAACTCCAGAGGCGCTCCCGTCCGCACGCTCACGCGCGGCGTCGTCTGAGCCGACGCGATCAATTCGTCGGGCTTCCCCGCCGCGATCACCTTGCCATGATCGACGATGGCGATGCGGTCGCACAACTGGTGCGCCTCTTCAATATAATGCGTCGTCAGCAGCACCGTCCGGCCATCGCGCTTGAGATCGAGAATGGCCGAGTGAAGATCGCGGCGCGATTGCGGATCGAGGCCAGTCGTCGGCTCATCGAGAAAAATCACCTTTGGGTCATTCACAAAGGCCAGGGCAAGTGCAAGGCGCTGCCGCTGGCCGCCCGAGAGTGCGTTGAACGAATCATCGGCCTTGTCGTTAAGCGAGAAGCGATTGAGCAATGCCGAAGCGGGATGGCGCTTTTGATAGAAGGAGCCAAATAGATTGAGCGCCTCGCGTGGCGTGATTTTGTCCTGCAGCGCGGTGGATTGTAGCGCGACGCCGATATGCTCTTTGACCTGCCGGGGCTGGGCGATCGCGTCGATGCCGCAAACCGAAATCGAGCCGGCGTCGGCAGCGCGAAGACCGATGATGCATTCAACGGTTGACGTTTTGCCGGCGCCGTTGGGCCCCAATAGCCCAAACACTTCACCCTCGGCCACTTCGAAGCTTACATCCCTTACGGCTTCGAAATCCCCGTATCGCTTGTGCAGATTCTTGACGCTTAAGCCGCCACTCATCGAACACCAGTCTGTCGAATGGGCCGCGCCTGCACGGTGATTTGTATCTCCGTGACTAACCCATTGTTGCCCATATAATTTATATTATCGATGCGCCACCAGCATCGGCTCATGCCGAAGCGTTTTCACGTACAGTACCAGATCGCTGAGCGCTTCGGAGCTGATCTGCGAATGACCAAACTTCGGCATCGCGCCCAAGCCATGGCGCACCTGAAACCTCAAAACGAAGCCCGGGATCGGCTTGTTATTAATCGCCGGCCCAAGTCCCGCGGCTCCGCCGGGATGGCATTGGTTGCACTCGGCCATAAACACGCGCTGGCCAATCTCGAACTGCCGGTTGGAGACG
>Ga0207695_10000448_pt1 | contig 89964 bp, 77 predicted proteins | sample KBSC54metaG_FD_184354 | JGI IMG/M metagenome (GOLD analysis project Ga0207695, IMG submission 184354) | Corn rhizosphere microbial communities from Kellogg Biological Station, Michigan, USA - KBS C5-4 metaG (SPAdes) (version 2) | ecosystem: Host-associated > Plants > Roots > Rhizosphere > Soil... | reverse complement strand
GGGTCGATTGACTGCCGGTGACTGCCGTGCGGCGCGACAATAGAAGTATGAAGCGCTCCGGCACTGCCGATCTCCCACTCCACGGCGGGCGCGTGCCGCAGTGGCTGGCCGAGCGCATGACTCTGCTCGGCACCGCGGTGGTGGAGCACATTGTCCTCGCCTATGGCCCGGACGAGTTCCTCACCCGCCTCAGCGATCCTTTCTGGTTCCAGGCGCTCGGCACTGTGATGGGCATGGACTGGCACTCCTCCGGCATAACTACCTCGGTGATGGGTGCGTTGAAGCGCGGGCTCAACCCACGCTTCGGCGAGCTGGGTTTCGCGGTGTGCGGCGGACGTGGCCGGCATTCGGTCAGGACTCCCGATGAGCTGCGCGCATTCGGCGGCCGCACTGGCCTGAACGGCGACGAGCTGGCGCGAGTCAGCCGGCTCACTGCACGGATCGACAATAACGCGATCGCGGATGGATTCCAGCTCTACCTGCACTCGTTCATCATCCATCGCCAGGGTGGCTGGGCTGTGGTGCAGCAGGGCATGAACGCCGCAGGAGGGATGGCACGCCGGTATCACTGGCACTCGGCTGCGGTGCGAGACTTTGTCTCGGAGCCGCACACTGCGATCGTTGGCGAACCGCAGGGCACGATTCTGAATCTGGTCGATGGCCGTGCGGAAGCAGCGCGCGGCGCGCTCGTGACCATTGCGCGCGAGCCGGTGGAGAAGTCACTGGGTGAAGCGCGGCGGCTGGTGATGCCCGCGCATCACGAGGTCCGAGCCGCGGACGTCGACCTGAAACGGCTGGGCGCCGTACTCGCGGTCGCGCATGAGCAGGATCTCCGCGACTTTGCTTCGCTGCTGCTGGTGGAAGGTCTTGGGCCGCGCACCTTGCAGTCGCTTGCGCTGGTGGCTGAGGTCGTCCACGGCGCACCGGCGCGCTTCTCGGATCCGGCGCGGTTCGCCTTCGCTCACGGTGGGAAGGACGGCCATCCATTCCCGGTGCCTCTGAAGACCTATGACGAGACGCTCGGCGTTCTTCGCCGCGCACTGGATGCGGCAAAGGTGGGACAGACGGAGAAGCTCGAAGGATTTCGGCGGCTGGACCGGCTGACGCGGTCCATCGAAGAGCGTCGCGCTCCTGAGGCTGAATTCGATGCGGTTCTCAAGCACGAGCGCGATATCTCGCCCGCGCTGGGCGGCCGGACGGTGTTCGGAGAAGCGAAACCACAGAGGCGGAAGGACCGGCAGATGGATCTGTTCCGCAACGGACACGCTCAGGATCCGGAGTAGGATCGGTGTGTTGCTTAGCGGTCGCGAGATAACGAGGCCTGGCACCAAAGCAGATCGCGGTTAGCTCCGTCGGCGGTAAGGGGACAAACGAGAGCAGTGCGCCTCACTCAAGAAGGTTATCGGGGATACCCGGATGCCTTCATTCGTGACATAGTCGCGGCGAAGGCCTGGCTTTGCACGGTCTCTTCTGAGTTGTTATAGCTGCGGAGATGGTCGAGTTCTGCTGGAGCGTGAGGAAAATCCTTGTATCTCTGGGCATTGTTTGAGAGCGCGACACCTTCACTCCAATGCTTATTCATTGCAATTTCGGTCAGCGCAAGAATCTCGTCGATCTGTTTCGGAGTGAGGTCCGCGAGACGCCCATCGACGAACTGATATCTCGAAGCGTCCCACATGGCATCCGATGCCTGCTGTCGAGCTTCATCTACCCGGCGAAGCATGATGTAGAACGTTTCATACTGTTCCACTTCATCACGGGGCATGAGACTGGTGACGCCACTGGTCTTCGCGGAATTCCACGCGGCTTCCGTGGGAAGTTCGGAACGATGGCCCCACAGCAGTACCCCCGGCAACTTCTCGTCGGGCGTGCCAGGGTGCTTTTGAAGATAAGACAGCACCATGAGATTGTTCTGGAGCTCGACAGCTTCCCAGCGCCAGTGGACGGCCTCGTTCTGGAAGAGCTTTCTGTTCGCCTCGCGCTCCTGCCGCAGTTCGTCTCTCAGCTCTGCGATCTGGTGACGGTGATGGAAGTACTCCACAGACTGCTCCAGTCCGACAGCAATGATGAGGCCAAGGACAATGGTTGCGATGTGGATAAAGAATTCTCTCCAGCTACTGGCCGCGTGGTGCGCCGGGTGTACGTCCAGCATGGATTCCTGCTCCTTTGCCCGCTCTGGGGTGTGTATGGCTTCCGCCGCCACGGACTTCGTTTCTGTCGATTCAGGCGGCGCATCGAACGCTACTTCCGAACTCGCATGGCGGCGCTGTTCCGGGAGTTCGGGTTCGCTTGTCATAGGTTTTGCGGAGCCAGACTATCAGCGAGAGTTCCGTGCGCCAAGAGGGGCGGGTAGAGGCTTAGCGGTCGCGGGAGGTGACGAAGCCGGGCACCCAGAGCAGGGCGCGTTTCGCATCCGTTACCGGCAGGTCGGCGATGGAGAGCCGGGCTGCCTCCGCGTAGGCGCAGGCTGTGTCCATCGCGTAGGCGATGGAGCCGTGGCGTTCGAGAATCTCCAGGATCTGCGGGTGCGAAACGGTTCCGAAGCTGCGCTCATTGAGCACGGTGCGGATGGCTTCGCGGTCGGCACCGGTGCCGCGCTCAAGGGCGTGGATGACGGCCAGCGTGGCTTTGCCTTCGCGCAGGTCGCTCGCAACCGGTTTGCCGAGGACGTCTTCGGCCGCGGTCAGGTCCAGCACGTCGTCGACGATCTGGAAGGCGAGGCCAAGGTTTCGGCCGTACTCGCCCAGGGTGGCCTCGACTTCGGGCGTGGCGTTGGTGACGGCGGCGCCGAGCTGCATGGAAACCGAGAACAGGCAGGCGGTCTTGCGGTAGATCAAGTCGAAGTACTCTTCTTCGTTGATCAGGTGGCCGAGCTTCTGCATCTGCAGCAGCTCGCCCTCCACCATCTGCTGGGTGAGCGAGATCAGCAGGTCGAGGACGTGGAAGTTGCGCTCCTCGAGTGCGGCGGAGAAGGCCTGCATGTAGAGCCAGTCCCCGGCGAGTACGCACTTGGCGTTGCCCCAGGTGGTGTTCGAAGAAGGGCGGCCGCGGCGAAGTTCCGCCTCGTCGATGATGTCGTCGTGCACCAGTGTCGCGGTGTGCAGCATTTCCACCACCGCTCCGAGGCGGATGCGCGAGTGGTTCGTGGAACCGAGCGCTTTCGCGGAGAGCAGCAGCAGCAGGGGACGGATGCGCTTGCCGCCACCGGACATCAGGTACTGTGCGATGTCGGTGATGACTTCGACCGGCGAGTTGGACTGCTTGAGGAACTCCTGCTCGATGGCCGCGAGGTCATCGCGGAGCAGGTCGAAGACCTCTTTCGCCGTCGCAATGGAGATGGAACTCACGCAAGTTCAGAGTAACAGGTCAATGCGGAAGATCGAGGGCGATTGAGGCGCAACCGGGTTCGATTGCGCTAGTTGGAGCGGTAGTTGGTGAACTGCAGCGCGACGCCGTACTCGCCTGCGCGCAGCTTGGACATGATCTGCTGCAGCACGTCCTTGTCTTTTGAGACGACGCGCACGATGTCGCCCTGGATGGAGGCCTGCGCTTTGAGTTTGGAGTCCTTGATGCTGGCGACGATCTTTTTGGCCGCGTCGGAGTTGATGCCTTGCTTGAGTTTGATTTTTTGCCGCACCGAGGAGTTCGATGCGGGCTCAATCTTTTCGAATTCCAGGTTCTTGAGGGAGACGCCGCGCTTGACCAGTTTCTGCGAGAGGATCTCGATGACGGCCTTGAGCGTGTATTCGCTGGCGCTGGCGAGCTGTATGTCCTCGTTGTTGTCGACCAGCTCAATTTTGGATTTCGAGTCCTTCAGGTCGAAGCGCGCGTTGACTTCCTTGGTGGCCTGGTCGATCGCGTTCTTCACTTCCTGGAGTTCAACCTTGCTGACTACGTCGAAGCTGTTATCGGATGCCATGGCGAAAGTATAGAACTCCTTGCTAGACGGCGGTGGAAGGGAAGAGCTGCTGGAAGTTGGCGGTGGTCAGCGCAGCCAGCTCTTCCGGCGTTGTGCCGCGCAGCTCGGCGAGGAAGGCGGCGGTGTGGGCCACCAGCGCGGGCTCATTGCGCTGGCCGCGGTGGGGGATCGGGGCGAGGAAGGGCGCGTCGGTTTCGACGAGGATGCGATCCGCCGGAGCCGCGCGGGCGGCGTCGCGAATCGTGGAGGCCGCGGGGTAGGTGAGATTGCCGGCGAACGAGAGGTGGAAGCCGAGTTCGAGCGAGCGTCGGGCGTGTTCTACGGTGCCGGAGAAGCAGTGCATGATGCCGCCGATGCCGTGCGGGGCCCAGTGGCGGGCGACGAGCTCCAGCAGGTCTGCCCAGGCGTCAGCCGGGCCGAACCTCTGTTTGGCGGTGGGGGTGGCGAGCTCGGAGGTGCGGCAGTGGACGAGGATCGGCTTGCGCGCGGCGGCGGCGATTTCCATCTGGGCGACGAAGGCCTGGCGCTGCACCTCGGGGTCGGGGTTTTCGATGTGGTAGTAGTCGAGGCCGATCTCGCCGATGGCGATGCAGCGCGATTGGTGGGCGAGTTCGGCGAGGCGGCCGAGTGCGGACGGGTCGGCGTGGGCGGCCTCCTGGGGGTGGATGCCGGCGCTGGCGAAGATGGCGGGTAAGCCAAGGGCGGGGGGCGCTTCGGCAATCTCGAGGGCGCGGTGCATCTGGTGCGGGCCGTCGCCGATGCCGATGGCGAGGATGGCGCCGACGTTGGCGGCAGCGGCGCGGGTGAGGACTTCGGGGAGCTCCTCGGGCGAGTACATGTCGAGATGGGCGTGCGAGTCGACCAGCATGTGTCTTCGATGGTATCGCTGATGAGGTGGGGCCCCTGGGTAGGTGTCTGTGCTTTCGTTGATATGGATCAACTTAGCGGAGGGGAGTCCCTTTCTAGTAACAGTTGCCTGTTGCAATACTTGGCTTTAGGTGAGGGAGTCACCTTTGGGTTAATAGGAGAAGGCCCGGCTGGTTGGCCGGGCCCTCTGATTGCTTCCCTTAAGTTAAGGATATCAGGCGGGGCATAACTCGTGTCACATGGAAATGTTTTGGGGAAGTGGCTGTGTGGCAGCGGGTTGCGGGGTTTTCCACGGGTGTGGGGGCTTGACAGGGAATGGTGACCTCAGCGGCTGAAGCGGCCTTCGGGATCCCATCCTTGCGGGGCTGAAGGCTTGTTCGAACCGGCTCGATAGCGCATTGGCGGTGTGGCAAGAATGGAGATGACTGTCGAGGGCCCGACGCATGGACGAGGAAATCTTTATGGTAGTTTTCCTCTGTCGGCGGTGGCCGGTTTCCGCTGCCGAGAACGAGGAACGATGATCCGAGGAATATTGGCATTGATGGTATTCGGCCTTTCCGCGATTGGGACGGCCCAACTGCCTGCGTCCGTGCCCGAGATCGATGCCATCAAGGCGCGGGTGGATCATTATTCTGCCACACCAGTGAACCTTCAGAACGGCGTGACGGCACTGCCGGGGCTGACCTATTGGGAGCCCGTGGGCTATCGTCACCTCACCCTGGACCTCTATCTTCCTCCGAGTTCGGTACCGCGACCTGCGGATGGATTTCCTCTGGTCGTTTACATCCACGGCGGAGGTTGGTTGCAGGGCAACTCGCATCGTCTCAGCCCATTTGTTGATTTTCCCGGCGTACTTGCTTCACTCGCTGCGAGGGGCTACGTCGTTGCGTCGATCGAGTATCGCTTGAGTAGCGAGGCCAGGTTTCCGGCCCAGGCACAGGACGTGAAAGCCGCCATTCGCTGGCTACGGATCAATGCTTCGCAATATGCCATCGACCCCACCCGCGCAGTGACCTGGGGCGTGTCTGCGGGAGGACACTTGTCCGGACTGGCGGCTGTGAGCTGCCACGTGCAGGCGTTTGCACCGGCGCAAGCGAAATCATCATTTGTGCCAGACACAAATTCCGACCCGATCGTTTCTTCCAACGTCTCCGACTGTGTGCAAGGGGCGGTCGCGTGGTACGGCGTGTTCGACATGGCGACCATTGCCGAGCAAGCGAAACAAGATAAAGCTATGTCCCGGGATGTTCTCGATGTTCCAGAGTGGCAGTTGCTCGGTTGTTTTGGAAATCAGAAGTGCAGTCCCGAGCAGATTGCGGAGGCGAGTCCCGTGTCCTTCGTGAATCGCGTCAGTTCACCCATGCTGCTGATTGTCGGGACAGAAGACCGAACGGTGCCCTACCACCAAACACTCGAAATGGCGGAGAAGTTGAAGTCCGCTGGTGTGAAACACGAATTGATCGTTCTGCCGGGAGTGAAACACGGTTTGATTGGCACGACCCCGGAACAGACACGGGATGCCAACCTCAAGGCGCTTGATGCCACATTCCGCTTCATCGACGAGACCATTGGAAACGCCTCCCGCACGAACCACTAGCCACTCAACCAACTTCTTCCGAGGTGGCCTTGAGATCCTCCTCCGCTCTGAGCTGTCGACTTAAGGACAAGGCGCTTGAGTTCGGCGCGGAGAGTGGGCATCCATGTGCGCTCGAAGTAGAGGCGGCTATCCGAGAAATTTGAATTCGACGCGGAGAGTGGGTGGGCGCTGCGGCAGCAATTTTGAGCTCTCTGCTGTTTCGGCGTTCTCGACGGAATGCATGGGTTCCGGCTCCATCCACTTGACGTGCCAGACTCCGGGGGTGAGGGGTCTGTCCTGGCCCGGAGTGTCGTGGACGCTGCCGTCGGCGTGGTAGATGCGCTGGTGCCCAGTGCGGCCGCCGACATCCCAGTTGAGGAACATGCTGCGCCAGCGATGATGATGCATCGGTTCCTTCATCCCCGGAGCAACTACGACTTCGAGCACGCGCACCATGGCGTTCTCGAAGAGGACTTTGTGGCTTTGAGGGGCGACCTGCACGGCGTCAAAGCCGTCTGGGAAACCGGGCTTGTCCTGAGCCGAAAGGCGCAGCGTGGTGCCGAGGAAGGATGATGCTCCGGCTAAGAGCGCGAATCTTCGGCGGGAGAAAAACGTTCTATCTCCACTCATGGTCCGGAGTATACGCCTGAGCGAGAGCGCCCGAAGGCGTTGAAGGGGCCACGAGGCGCTAGAGGCAAAAGCAGATTCCCTTCGGGAATGACAACCAAGGGGCAACGGCCAATGCGAGGTGCGGAATTTTCGGTCGAACTGGGGTGGAGTGCGTAACGAGAGGTCGTGCTAGGCTTGCGGCATTGGGGGTGGAGGACGCGGGATGCTGCTGGAGCTGCGTGCGGAAAACTATGCGGTGATCGACCAGGCGGTGGCCAGTTTTGGGCCGGGGTTGAACCTGCTGACGGGTGAGACGGGGGCGGGGAAGTCGATCCTGATCGATGCGCTGGCGCTGCTGCTGGGAGGCAAGGCGTCGAGCGAGATTGTGCGGCATGGGGCGGAGAAGGCAGTGCTGGGGTGCGTGTTCGAGGCCACGCCGGGAGCGCTGGCGGTTCTGGATCGCAACGGGATCGATGCGGCGGCGTATTCGGATGACATTCTGCTGCGGCGGGAGATTGGCGCGACTGGCAAGGGAAGGGTGTTCGTGAACAACCAGCCGGCGACGGTGGCGGTGCTGCGGGAGCTGGCGCCGGAGCTGGGGCTGATCCATAGCCAGGGGGAGACTCTGGGAGCGTTCGATCAGGGGCAGCAGCGGTTGCTGCTGGACCGGTTTGGGGACATCTCGCTGGACGCGGTGGGCGCGGCGTATGGGGTGTGGCGCGCGACGACGGAGAAGCTGGAGGAGTTGCGGTCGGCGGAGCAGGACCGGTTGCGGATGGCGGACCTGTGGCGGCACCAGGCGAAGGAGATTGCCGAGGCAGGGCTGTCGGCGGAGGATGAGGACACGCGGCTGGAGACGGAGAAGCGGGTGCTCGCGAATGCGGAGAAGCTGTATACGGCGGCGATGAGCGCGTATGAGCTGCTGTATGAGGGGGAGGGTTCGTCGGAGAGCACGGTGGGCGCGGCGCTTAAGCAGGTGGAGGAGCTGGCGCGGTACGAACCGAAGTTTGCGAATGCGGCGCAGCAGTTGGCCGCGGCCAAGGCGGCGGTGGAGGATGTGAGCGCGGAGGTGCGAGACTTTGCGGAGTCGGCGCAGGCATCCCCGGAGCGGCTGGCGGAGATTGAGGATCGGCTGGCGTTGCTGGACCGGCTGAAGCGGAAGTATGGAGCGGGTCCTAAGGACGGATTGGGGGCGGTGATCCGGTTTGGCGAAGAGGCGGCGAGCAAGCTTGCGGAGGTGGAGAACCGGGATGCGCTGCTGGTGGAGCTGGGGGCTCGTCAGGCCGACGAGGCGGCGGCGTACCGGAAGGCGGCGGAGGAGTTGACGGCGGCAAGGACGGCTGCGGCGGGGCGGCTGGAGAAGCTGGCAGCGGCACAGATCAACGAGCTGGCGATGAGCGTGCGCTTCAAGGTGGTGGTGAGCCCGGAGCGCGAGCAGGCGGCGTGGACGGCGCATGGGTGGGACCGGATCGAATGCCTGATTGCGACGAATGCGGGCGAGCCGCTGAAGCCGCTGGAGGAGATTGCGTCGGGCGGGGAGATGTCGCGTGTGATGCTGGCGCTGAAGGTGACGGTGGAAGAGAGCTTTGCGGCGGCGGCGAAGGGGCGGCGGCGATCGAGCGTGCCGACGCCGCGGATGCTGGTGTTCGACGAGATCGATATTGGGATTGGCGGGAGGGCGGCCGAGGCGGTGGGCAAGAAGCTGAAGGCGCTCTCCAAGCGGCAGCAGGTGGTGTGCATTACGCATCTGCCGCAGATTGCGGCGTTTGCGGATCAGCATTTTGTGATTGAAAAGTCCGAGAAGGGCGGCAGGACGAGGACGTCGATCCGACTGATGGAGTCCAGCGAGCGGGAGCGGGAGGTGGCGCGGATGCTGAGCGGGGCGAAGCTGACGGAGGCGAGCCTCGAGAATGCGCGGCAGTTGCTGGAGTTGAGCCGGTAGCGGGGTTGTGGGGACGGCGGGGGTGCCAAGTTTTCTAGTGTGGGAGTAGAATTCTCGGCACTCCGGAAGATTGGAGGGTTCGACCGCATGCATTGAGAAGGAGGGCACGATGTCGAATGCACCACAGAAATGCGCCCACATGGCCTGTAGCTGTATGGCCCCCGCCGGGAAGAAGTACTGCTCGAACCACTGTGAGGACTCGAAGGGGATGACCACGTTGTCATGCCATTGCGGACATAAGGGTTGTGACGAACATGCGTAGGGAGCATGGGAAGCAACGGCGGAGAGCGCGGCGCTCGCGACGAACGGATTGATGCGCTGCAATGCAGCTCTCCGCTGTTGTTGCTCAAAGCTCGAAGCTGCTGATCTGATTGGGTTTGTTCTGCGGGGAAAGAGTCGTGACGAGTGCGGCTCCGGGCGCCGTTTCGGTGTCTTTCTGCCGTATTAACGCGGTATACTAAAGAACGTGACGACACTCACCCGAGACCCCTCCCAAAGCGTCGAATCCGACGATTCCATTTCCACGAAGCGAGTTCTCCTGCTGAAGCCCCGGGGCTTCTGCGCGGGGGTGGTGCGTGCGATCGATATTGTGCAGATTGCGCTGGATACGTTTGGGGCGCCGATCTATGTGCGCAAGGAGATCGTCCATAACAGCTACGTGGTGAATGACCTGGCAAAGAAGGGCGCGATCTTCGTGAATGAGCTGGACGAGGTGCCCGCGGGTGCGCGGGTGATCTACTCGGCGCACGGGGTTTCGCCGGCGGTGCGACAGCGGGCCAAGGAGCGCGGGCTGAAGGTGATCGACGCAACCTGCCCGCTGGTGACGAAGGTTCACCTGGAGGCGATCAAGTTTTCCAAGCAGGGCTACTCGCTGGTGCTGGTGGGGCACCGGGACCACGAAGAGGTGGAGGGTACGGCGGGTGAGGCTCCGGATGTGACGCAGGTGGTCTCGACGGTGCAAGAGGTTGAGTCGCTGGTGGTGCCGGATCCGAACAAGGTTGCGTATCTGACGCAGACCACGCTGTCTCTGGACGAGGCGCGGTACATGATTGAGGCGCTGAAGAAGAAGTTCCCGAACATCGCGGGCCCGCACGCGCAGGACATCTGCTATGCGACGGAGAACCGGCAGGTAGCGGTGAAGAATGTGGCGCACGAGGCGGACCTGGTGCTGGTGGTGGGGTCGAAGAACAGCTCGAACTCGAACCGGCTGGTGGAGGTCTCGAAGAACCTGGGAACGAACGGCTTCCTGATCGATTCCGCCGACGCGATTGAGGCGGGATGGCTGGAGGGCGTGAATACCGTAGCGGTGACGGCGGGAGCGTCGGCGCCGGAGGTGCTGGTGCAGCAGGTGGTGAACTATCTGCAGGACATGGGATACGGCTCGGTGAATGAGGTGGAAGTGATGCCGGAGAATGTCCGGTTCGGGCTTCCGCCGGAGATCGTTCAGGCGATCGCATCGGCTCCTTCCGCGGCGCAGTAGAGCGCGACCGACGCAGGCGAATGGGTAGAGAGAACCTGCGAGGCGCGATTCCCGGATGACACAGTTGAGGCGTACGCGGCCGCTGTGCGATCCAGAGAGTTTGGTTGAATGAGCACATTATCGAAGAACCCGAAGCCGGCCCGTCCGACGGCGGCGCAGCCTCGCTTTGGCCGGCTGGATATGGGTTTGGACGAAGTCTCGGAAGGCATCCGGAAGTCGTCGGATTGGCTGCTGAGTCTGCAGCATCCGGATGGCTATTGGTGCGGCGAGTTGGAAGCCGACTCGATGCTGGAGGCGGATTACATCTTTATGCATACGCTGCTGGGCACGGGCGATGCAGGGAAGATGGAACGGGCGAAGAACGAGATTCTGCGCCACCAGAACGACGATGGAGGCTGGAGCCTGTATCCAGGAGGCCCGTCGAATGTAAGCTACGGCGTGAAGTGCTACCTGGCGCTGAAGCTGATGGGCTACAAGGCCGATGAGCCGGTGATGGTGAAGGCCCGTGAAAACGTGCTTAAGCTGGGCGGCGTGGTGGAGTGCAACACGTTCACCAAGATTTATCTGTGCGCGCTGGGCCAGTATGAGTACGACGCAGTGCCGGCGGTGCCGCCGGAGATCGTGCTGTTTCCGAACTGGTTCTACTTCAATATTTACGAGATCAGTTCGTGGTCGCGGGGCATTCTGGTACCGCTGTCGATCATTTACGCGAAGAAGCCGTTCAAAAAGATTCCGCCGGAGATGGGAATCGACGAGCTATTCGTGGGCGGACGCAAGAACGCGAATCTGCACCTGCGCTGGGACAAGAAGCACCCGGTGAGCTGGCGAAACTTCTTTCTGCTGACCGACCGGATGGTGCACTGGTTTGAGCGGATTCACATCCGGCCGCTGCGGCATGTGGCACTGAAAAAGGCCGAGAAGTGGATGCTGGAGCGGTTCGAGATGTCGGACGGGCTGGGCGCGATTTATCCGGCGATGCTGAACGCGATCGTGGCTCTGGCCTGCCTGGGATACACGCAGGACGATCCGCAGTTCATCCGCGCGATGGACGAGTTTGAGGCGCTGGGGATCGATTGCCCGGAGGGCGAGCCGGACTACCCGACGCCGACGTTCCGGATGCAGCCGTGCGTGTCTCCGGTGTGGGATACGGCGCAGGCGATGTATGCGCTGGGCGAAGCAGGGCTGGCCAAGGACGATGCGCGGCTGGTGAAGGCGGCGGACTGGATTCTGTCCAAAGAAGTGCGGCACAAGGGCGACTGGGCGGAGAAGGTGAAAAATGTTGCGCCCGGCGGCTGGTACTTCGAGTTCAACAACGAGTTTTATCCGGATGTGGACGACACCGCGCAGGTGCTGCTGGCGTTGAACCAGGTGCAGAACCCGCGCGAGCGGTACCAGCACGAGGTGTCGCAACGGGCGCTGGACTGGCTGTTCGCAATGCAGTGCAAGAACGGTGGCTGGGCGGCGTTCGACCGCGATAACACCAAGATGATCTTCCAGTACATTCCGTTTGCCGACCACAACGCGATGCTGGACCCACCGACGGTCGACATCACGGGCCGCATTCTGGAGATGCTGGCGAATTACGGCTACACGCGGCGGGATGCGCGGGTAGAGCGGGCGATCCAGTTTGTGTTCCAGGAGCAGGAAGCGGACGGAAGCTGGTTCGGGCGCTGGGGCGTGAACTATCTGTACGGCACGTTTCTGGTGCTGCGCGGGCTGGAGGCGATGGGCGTCTGGAGCAATGAACCGACAATTCAGCAGGCGGCGGAGTGGATCCGCATGGTGCAGAACGCGGACGGCGGCTGGGGCGAGACCTGCGGGACCTACGACGATCCCACGATGCGCGGCATTGGGCCGAGTACGCCCTCGCAGACGGCGTGGGCTGTGCTGGGGCTGCTGGCCGCGGGCGATACGCGATCGGATTCAGTGGCCAAGGGCATCCGGTGGCTGGTGACGAACCAGACGGCCGAGGGGACGTGGAAAGAGACGGCGGCAGGTCGCAATGGCGAGTCGTATTACACGGGCACAGGGTTTCCGCGGGTGTTCTACCTGGCGTACCACCTATACCGCGACTACTTCCCGCTGCTTGCGTTGACCACGTACAGGCGGATGATGCAGCAAGAGGTGGTGGCTTGAAGAATCTCTTCGACGCGGCGAGAGTGCAGGAGGTGGTGCAGCGGATTTCTCAGCTGACGCCCGGCTCCGCGCCGCTTTGGGGAAAGATGACGGTCTCCCAGATGCTTGCGCATTGCTCGATTGGAATCGAGACTGCGACGGGTGACCAGAAGCCGCCTCGGGTGGCGGTGGGTCGAATACTGGGGCCACTGGTTAAGCCTCTGGCGTTGCGAAACGATGAGCCAATGAGGAAGAACTCGCCGACAGCTCCGATCTTTATTGTCAAAGGGGAGCCTGAATTCAAGACGGAACAGGCGAGGTTGAGCAGTCTGGTGGAACGCTTCGGGGCTGCGGGGGCCTCTTGTTGTACCGATCATCCGCACTCGTTTTTCGGGCGGCTGAAGCCGGATGAGTGGGCAATTTTGATGTACAAGCATGTGGATCATCACTTGCGGCAGTTTGGGGTTTAGAGGAGAGAGACAGCATGGCAGTACCTGTGTCGCAGGCATGGACGGTCGCAACCTACGTGCTGAAGCAGAAGCTCAAGGGGCGTAAGAAGTATCCGCTGGTGTTGATGCTGGAGCCGCTGTTCCGCTGCAACCTGGCATGTGCGGGCTGCGGGAAGATTCAGTATCCGGCACACATCCTGAAGGCGGAGCTGACGCCGGAGGAGTGCTTCCGCGCGGCGGAAGAGGCGGGAACGCCGATGGTGGCGATCCCGGGCGGCGAGCCGCTGCTGCATCCGCAGATGCCGGAGATTGTGGCCGGTCTGGTGGCGCGGAAGAAGTACGTCTACATGTGCACGAATGCGCTGCTGCTGAAAGAGAAGCTGCACCTGTTCCAGCCCTCGAAGTATCTTTCGTTCTCGGTGCATCTGGATGGGCAGAAGGAGCACCACGACTTCAGCGTCTGCCGCGAGGGCGGACACGAGATTGCGATGGAAGGGGTTCGCGCGGCGGTCGCTGCAGGTTTCCGCGTGACCACCAACACGACGCTGTTTGATGGCGCCGATCCGAACTCGGTGCGCGCTCACTTTGATGAGCTGATGCAGGCGGGTGTGGAGAGCATGATGGTCTCGCCCGGGTACACGTATGAGAAAGCTCCGGACCAGAAGCACTTTCTCGGAAGGGCGCGGTCGAAGAAGCTGTTCCGCATGATTCTCTCGAACCGCAAGAAGACGTGGCGCTTCAACGCGTCGCCGATCTTCATGGAGTTCCTGATGGGCCGCAAGCACCTGACCTGCACGCCGTGGGGGATGCCGACGTTCTCCATCTTTGGCTGGCAGAAGCCGTGCTATCTGCTGCAGGACGGCTATGCGGATACTTTCCAGGAGCTGATGGAGACAACGGAATGGTCGAACTACGGGACTGAATCCGGCAATCCGCGATGCGCGAACTGCATGGTGCACTCCGGGTATGAGGCCAGCGGCGTGAACTACACGTTCGGCTCGGTGAAGGGGATGTTCGAGACGGTGAAGGCGATGCTGTTCGACAATTACCAGGACGAAGGCGCGCTGAAGCTGATGAATGACTGGAAGCCGGCGCACGCGACACCGCTGGTGCAGATTGCAGCGACGCCGGAGAGAAGCGCGGCGATGCAAGAGGTTTCGGGAGACTAGCGATGTCGACAGAGGCGCAGGAGGCAGTCAGGCAGGAGCAGGTGGCGCACGTGAATCCCGACGAGCAGGAAGTGGCGGCGGGACGGGAGCGCGAGCAGCTTGAGGGCTGGATTCCGGAGATGGCGACCGAAGCGGATGTGCGGGAGGCGCTGGAGAAGGCGTTCGACTATCGAGGCGACATCACGATTACGCGCAGGGATGGGTCGAAGGTGGAAGGATACGTGTTCGACCGGCACAACGGAAGGTCGCTGGGCGACTCGTATGTGCGGGTGATTCCGAGCGGGCAGCAGCGCACGAAGCTGACGGTTCCGTATGCGGAGATTGCGGCACTGGCCTTCACAGGGCGCGATACGGCCGCGGGGAAGACGTTCGAGGCCTGGGTGAAGAAGTACTGGGAGAAGAAGGCGGCCGGCGAAACGAATATCCAGATTGAGCCGGAGAAGCTGGACTAGGTGCTTCGCCGCCTCTCATCCCATTGGCGGCCGCGTCTTTGCCGCTCTCCGTCATGAAAGTCTTTCTTACCGGTGCGACGGGATTTGTGGGCAGCCATGTGGCGCGAGCCTATGCAGCCCAGGGGGCGGAGCTGCGGCTGTTGACGCGATCCACCAGCAACAGGGCGGCGCTTGAAGGGCTGCGCGCTGAGGTTGTCAGCGGCGATCTCACGAATGTCGAGGGCCTGCGTACCGCAGTGCGCGGGTGCGAGGCGATGGTGCATGTCGCGGCGGATTACCGGCTGTGGGTTCGGGATCCGAGGGCGATGTACGCGGCCAATGTGGATGGCACACGGGGGCTGCTGCGGATTGCACGCGAAGAGGGCGTCGCGAAGGTGGTGTACACCTCGAGTGTGGCGACGATGGGGTTCCGGTCCGAGCTGACGATGGTGGATGAGACGACGCCGGTATCGGTGAAGGACATGATCGGGCACTACAAGCGGTCGAAGTACCTGGCGGAGCAGGAGGCGATTGCGGCGGCGAAGGCAGGGCAGCATGTGATGATCCTGAACCCGACGACGCCGATTGGAGCAGGCGACGCCAAGCCGACGCCGACGGGGAGGATTGTGGTGGACTTTCTGAACCGCAAGTTTCCGGCGTATGTGGATACGGGGCTGAACCTGGTGGACGTGGAAGAGGTGGCGCGGATGCACGTTGCCGCGCTCGAGTGCGGGCGGGTGGGAGAGCGCTACATCCTGGGTGGAGAGAACCTGACGCTGAAGCAGATCCTGGACCGGATGTCCGCGATTACCGGACTGCCTTCGCCGAAGGTGAAGGTGCCGCATGCGGTTGCGATGGCGTTTGCGTTCTTCGACGAGACGATTACGGGCAAGCTGCGAGGCAAAGAACCACGCGCGACGGTAGAGGCAGTGCGGATGGGGAAGAAGTATATGTTCGCCAGTTCGGCCAAGGCGGAGCGCGAGCTTGGCTTCAAGGTGCTGCCGATCTATAGCGCTTTGCGCACCGCGATTGAGTGGTTTGTGGAGCACCGGTATGCGCCGCCGTTTGCGGGGCAGGCGCGATGAAGCGCGTAATCGGGATTATCGCCGCGCTGCCGCGTGAGGTGGCTCCGCTGGTCAAGGGCTGGAAGTGCGAGAAGCTGCCGGGAGATCGCACGGTGTATCTGCGGGATGATGTGGTGGTGGCGTGTGCGGGCATGGGTCCGCAGCAGGCCGCGCTGGCGGTGGCTGCTGCGAGGGCATTGCTGCCGGTGACGGAGCTGATCTCCGCGGGGCTGGCGGGAGCGTGCCATCCGTCGCTGGGAGTGGGTGAGATTGTGCGGCCGGGCGTGGTGGTGGATCGGAACACGGGAGAGCGCTATGTCGATGAGCGCTACGAGAGCGTGCTGGTGTCGACGAACGCGATCCTCAGTGTGGCGGAGAAAGACCGGCTGCGCCTGGCGTACGACGCAATCGCGGTGGACATGGAGGCGGTGACGGTGGCGCGGCTGGCGCGCGCGCACGGACTCGCGTTCCACGCGATCAAGGCAATCTCGGACGCTGCAGACTTCGATATGTCCGGGCTGTCGGATTTTGCCACTGAGGATGGACAGTTCCGGGAAAGGGCGTTTGCGCTGCATTCGGCCCTGAGGCCGTGGACGTGGGGAAAGCTGACCGGGCTGGCAAAGAACAGTGCAAAGGCGATTCAGGCGTTGAATGAGGCCCTGCGGACCGAGCTAGACTTGTAAAGAGATGAGCGCAGGCAGCACAGTGACGGAGAGCAGCGGGGCGGTGGCGGCGGTGCCGGCGACTATGCGGGCTGCGGTGTATCGAGGCATCGACGATGTGCGGGTGGAGGCGGTGCCGGTGCCGCTGGGCGCTGATGGAGGAGTCGGTCCGGGCGAGGTGCTGGTGCGGATCGACACCTGCGGGATCTGCGGGACCGACCTGAAGAAGATTCATACGGGTTCGCACGCAGCGCCGCGGATTTTCGGTCATGAGATGGCGGGGACGATTGCCATGGTGGGCGAGGGCGTGACGGGATTTGCGGTGGGCGACCGGGTGATGGCGTACCACCATATTCCGTGCGGCGAATGCTATTACTGCCGCAAGCAGACGTTTGCGCAGTGTGAGACTTACAAGAAGGTCGGGTGCACAGCGGGTTTCGCTGCGGCGGGCGGCGGGTTTGCCGAGTACATTCGGGTGAGTGACTGGATTGTGGGCAAGGACGGCCGGACGGCAGGGCTGATCCGGGTGCCGGACGATATCCCGCTAGAGCAGGCTGCGTTTATCGAGCCGGTGAACACCTGCTACAAGGCGATCCAACTGCTCGGGTTGAAGGCGGATGAGACGGTGCTGGTGATCGGGCAGGGGCCGATTGGGATTCTGCTGGCTGCGCTGGCGAGACGCACGGGAGCCGCGGTACTGACCAGCGATCTGTATCCGGAGAGGCACGCGATTGCGGCGAAGTTCGGGCTGGACCGACCGGTCGATGCGCGCGGGAATGCGGCGCAGGCAGCTCGCGATGCGACCGAGGGCCGAGGCGCGGATGTGGCTCTGGTTGCGGTGGGAGCGGATGCGCTGATCCGGACGGCGATGGATGCGGTGCGGCCGGGCGGCAGGGTGATGCTGTTTGCTTCGACGCAGCATGGAGAGGCACCGTTCGATCCGGCGGCGGTTTGCATGGACGAGAAGACGCTAATGGGGTCGTACTCTTCGTCGGTGACGTTCAATGACGAGGTGTCGGGGCTGGTGTTCGAAGGCTATCGCGACGGGAGCTTCGACCTGACGCAGCTGATCTCCCACCGCTTTGGGTTGGAGGATGCGGCTGAGGCTGTTGATCTGGCGTCGCATCCGCAACCAAGCTCGATGAAGATCGTCCTTAAGCCATAGCGGGGTGAGAGCGATGAGCGCAGTGCCGGGGCATGAAGGCGAGGCGGTCCGGATCGTGCCGGGCCCGCAGTTTCGGATGGCGCTGTTGCTGGCGATTGTGGCCGACGCGCTGCAGCTGGCGTTTCTTCCTCTGTTTGCAGAGGGTGCGGCATCGCCGGTTACGGATGTGGTGGACGTGGCCATGGCGGGCATTCTCTATTTCCTGCTGGGCTGGCACTGGGAATTCCTGCCGTCGTTTGCGGCCAAGCTGGTGCCGGGCGCGGACCTGGTTCCGCTGTGGACGCTGGCGGTGGCAAATGTGTACCGCAAGTCGAAGCGAGAGCTGATGACCGGGGCCGCTCGATAGAGGGACTGGGCAGGCTGCGATGGTATACTCACCCTTGGACACTCGCCCTGCGCACTCCTCCGTGTGTGTAGGCTCCAAGCGGAGGTGGCGAAATTGGCAGACGCACTAGCTTGAGGTGCTAGCGCCGCAAGGCATAGGGGTTCAAGTCCCCTCCTCCGCACCAAAAACATATGAAATGAGCAGGAAATGCAGGGCCAGACCTCCGGGGTTTGGCCTTTTCGTTTTGGGGTGTGGTGTGGGTGCGGCGAGTAGAGTTTATTGAGCCGAGTTCATCAAGGTAAGGCAGATTCGGGCGATCTGCTCTTCTTCTTCGGTCGGCAGTGCGAGGACTTTGCCGTCTGCGGCGGATACGCCGAGGAAGTCGAGGTGGTCGCAGATCAGAGAGCGGATCTGCTCGCTGTGCTCGCCGATGCCGCCGGTGAAGACGAGCAGATCCAGGCCGCCCATCAGGGCTGCGTAGGCGCCTATGGCCTTGCGCACCGAGGTGACGTAGGCGGTGACAGCGAGATCTGCAAGCTGATCTCCGGCGCTGCGCCGCACGAGCAGCTTCTGCATGTCCCGCTCCCCTTCGGACAAAGCGGTGAGGCCGGCGTGCCGGTTCAGCAGCTCTTCGAGAGTGTCTGGAGTGTTTTTCCCAGATCGCAGCAGATAGAGCAGAACGCCGGGGTCGAGCTCACCGCTTCTCGTTGCCATGACAACGCCGCCCAGAGGCGTGAGGCCCATGGTGGTATCGATGGAGACGCCGTTTTGTAGAGCGCACAGGCTGGAGCCGCTGCCAAGGTGGGCGAGGATGACCCGCTCGGGCAGGGATTTGCCCAGGCGGTGTACCAGCGACTCGAAGGAGAGCCCGTGGAAGCCGTAGCGGTGGATACCCTGACGATCCAACTCGCTTGGCAGAGGGAAACGCCTGGCGACCTCCGGCATATGGCGGTGAAACGCAGTATCCAGACAGGCGATCTGGGGGACTCCAGGAAATAACTGCTGGCTCTGCCGGATCAGCCGAAGGGATTGCGGGATGTGCAGGGGAGCGAAGTGCTCGGCCGCGGCGAGGGTTTCCAGCACAGTCGGAGTGATGCGCTGATGCTCCAGCAGCGCGGGGCCGCCATGCACGATGCGATGACCGATGGCTACGGGGTCGTCGTCCGCGTGGTCGCGCAGGATTGCGATCAGCGCCGTCAGTGCTTCTTCCTGCGAGGCTGCAGGTTCCTGCTTCTCGATGAGGACACGTCCGCCGGCATCGGTGACGCGCAGGCGGGCGCTACTCTGGCCGATGCCCTCGACCTCGCCACGCAGGCGCGGCGTGTCCTGCTCGAAGAGTCCGAGCTTCAGGGAGGACGAGCCGCTGTTGATTGCAAGGATGGCCTGTGAGCGCGAGGTGTTGTTCATGTCAGCCGGGCCACACCCAATTGCGAATCTCATCGCGATCGATGCCCTCGGCGTAGGCGTACCGTATGCTTTCGGTGATCTGATTGCGGAGGTGTTCCTTCACGTGGCTGCCTTTGGCCTGCAGTGCCGGAACACGATCGATGACATCGATGCTCAGGTTGTAGCGATCCACCTGATTGAGGATGGCGAGCTCGAGCGGAGTGTTGATGTTGCCCTTCTCCTTGTACCCGCGGACGTGAATGTTTGCGTGGTTGGTGCGGCGGTAGCTGAGCTTGTGCACCAGGGAAGCGTAGCTGTGGAAGTTGAAGATGACCGGTTTGTCTTTGGTGAACAGGGAGTCGAAATCGCGATCGGAGAGACCGTGCGGGTGTTCCGTTTCGGGCCTCAGCCGGAATAGATCGACCACGTTGACGAAGCGGATTTTGAGATTGGGGAAGTGCTCTATGAGGATGGCGACGGCGGCGAGGCACTCCATGGTGGCGATGTCCCCGGCGCAGGCCATTACGACGTCGGGTTCGGCGCCATCGTCGGTGCTGGCCCAGTCCCAAATGCCGATGCCTTTGGCGCAGTGGTCGATGGCTGCAGGCATGTCCAGGTATTGCAGATGCGATTGCTTGTCCGCGACGATGACGTTGACGTAATCGCGGGAGCGGAGGCAGTGATCGGTGACGCTCAGCAGGCAGTTGGCGTCGGGCGGCAGATAGATGCGGACGATGTCCGGGCTCTTGTTCGTCACCACATCGAGAAAACCAGGATCCTGATGGGTGAAGCCGTTGTGGTCCTGCCTCCAGACGAGCGAAGTAATCAACAGATTGATGGATGGTATGGGCGCGCGCCAGTCGAGCTCGTTCTTCGCTTTCTCCAGCCACTTGGCATGCTGATTGAACATGGAATCGATGACGTGGACGAAGGCCTCATAGGTGGAAAAGAAGCCGTGGCGACCGGTGAGGACGTAGCCCTCATACCAGCCTTCGAGGGTGTGCTCGCTCAGCATCTCCATGACACGGCCGTCGGGAGCGATGTCGGTTCCATCGCTGTCCTCAGGCTTGATCTCACCCATCCATGTTTTGGGGGAGGCCTCATAGATGGCGGTGAGCCGGTTGGAGGCGGTTTCATCGGGCCCGAAGACGCGGAAGGTGGACATGTTGCGGCGCATGACATCGCGAAGAAAGCGCCCCAGAACCTCAGTGGGATAGGCGTAGCTCTTTGCCGAGGCAGGGACGGGGACTGCGTAATCGCAAAAGGACGGAAGATCGAGCGCAATGCGGAACTGCCCTCCGTTTGCGTGTGGATTCGCACTGATGCGACGCGAGCCCTGGGGAGCCAGGGCCTGGAGTTCCGGGATCAGCTGGCCGGTTTTGTCGAACAGAGTTTCGGGATGATAGCTGCGGAGCCAATCTTCGAGCTGCTTCAGGTGGGCGGGGTTGGTGGCGGGGTCTCCGATGGGAACCTGGTGCGCACGCCAGAAGTTCTCGACCTTGTGGCCATCGACCTCTTTGGGGCCGGTCCAGCCCTTGGGCGTGCGCAGGATGATCATGGGCCAAAGCGGACGCGCGACATTGCCCGTGCTGCGCGCCTTGCTTTGGATGGTCCTGATCTCATGGACGCAACGCTCGAGCGTGCTGGCCATGGCTTCGTGCACCTGCATGGGATCTTCTCCCTCCACTATGTGAGGCGTATAGCCGTAGCCGAGAAAGAGGGAATGCAACTCAGAGTGGGGAATGCGCGCCAGAATGGTGGGATTGGCGATCTTGTAGCCGTTCAGGTGAAGGATGGGCAGCACGGCTCCATCGCGAGCGGGATTCAGGAACTTGTTTGAGTGCCATGCGGTCGCGGCAGGTCCGGTTTCGGCTTCGCCGTCACCGACTGCGACGGCCACGATGAGGTCCGGATTGTCGAATGCAGCTCCGTAGGCATGCGCGAGGGAGTAGCCCAGCTCGCCGCCCTCATGGATGGAGCCGGGAGTCTCCGGCGTGCAGTGGCTGCCGATGCCGCCGGGAAAGGAGAACTGGCGGAAGAACTTGAGCAGGCCCTGCTCATCGCGACTTTTGTCCGGGTAGATTTCGGAGTAATAGCCCTCCAGATAGCTGTTGGCCAGCGTGGCCGGGGCGCCGTGACCGGGGCCGGAGACATACAGGACGTTCAGGTCGTATTTCTTGATCAAGCGGTTGAGGTGAACCCAGATCAGTGACTGCCCGGGATCGGATCCCCAGTGGCCCAGCAGGCGGCGCTTGAGGTGTTCGGGTTTCAGCGGCTCGCGCAGGAGAGGATTGGCGCGGAGATAGATCATTCCCGCGGAGAGGTAATTGCAGGCGCTCCAGTAGGCGTGGATCTTCTGCAGTTCGTCCTGCGCGAGTACCGGTTTGCTCTGTGCCGCTGGCGTCATGCTGCCCCCTTCCAATCCTCCACTTTGAGGATGCCCCGTCCGGGTGGCCTCGACGGTGACCAAGGTCACGTCCTTATTTCTAAACCCATCGTATGCGCCGGGTGTGAATGCAGCTACAGGGGCGCAGGAGCGGGCTCGTGTAACACGAAGGTGGTATGTGGTCTCCCACCTTCGTTCGGGCGGGCTCCTGCTGCTGGGGGATGTGTTTGGCTGCCGGTCGGGGAGATAGTGAAGGTGCCGGTAAAACCAGTATCCGAGAAAGCGAGGCGACCTCTATGCACGACGCAGTGATGGCTCTGATGTTCATGGTGATCGTGATGTTTCCGTGCTTCTTGTCTTCGGCTACTCCGGAATAGTTTGTAGGTTCCTCAAGCTTGTGCAGCGCGACTCCAGGCGCTCTGCCGAGACACTGCTCAGAAGCCCAACGAAACGGCAAGGCGCGGCTGACAGGTGAAATTGGCCCACATTCGGATCTCCGGATGTGGGCCACTCTCTTTTTGCACTGCGGTCCAGGAGTCAGAACAACAGCTTGAGGCCGAGCTGGATCTGCCTGCTGGTGGATGCGCCGGTGACGACTCCCGCCGTGGGGTTCACGACCGATGGCGCTGTCTGACTGGTGGTGCCGCCCTGCGTGGGTCCCGAGGTGAAGACGGTGGGAGTTGGCGTCTGCAGATTGGTCCGGTTGAGTACGTTGAATGCCTCTGCGCGGAACTGGGCACGCAGCCGCTCAGTAATCTGCGTGTTCTTGGTGAGAGACAGATCCACGTCGCTATAGCCCGGGCCGACCAGTGAGTTGCGCGAGAGATTGCCGACCGTGCCGTATGCAGGCGCCCGGAAGGCCGCCGGGTTGAAGTACTGAGCGACACGTTGCGCCGTCGCGCCGCGGGTGTAGATGGAACCGCTGAACGATGGATTGCGATCGGGCCGCACCGGATTGCGGCTGTCTCCTGAACCGGTTGGGTTGTATCCCAGTTGCGGGGTGAAGGGAAAGCCGGACTGCACGGTAGTGATCCCGGAGAGGGTCCATCCACTCACGGCGCGATCGGCAAATTTGCCTTTGCCAGCGAGCCAGAGCTTGCCGTTGCCGAAGGGGAGATCGTAGCTGGCGTTGAATGCTGCGACGTGTCTCAGGTCGGTGGCGGCGGGTCCCCAGTCGAGGGCCGGATTATTCGGATAGGAGACAAATGCAGGCGTGTTCGCAGAGACCGAACTGTTCCACGCAGAGCCGTTATCCAGATTGCGCGCATACGTGTAGTTGGCGCGGAAGGCGAGTCCGTTGGCGAGGTTTCGCCGCAGGTCGAGCTCCAGCGCGTTGTAGGAGCTGGATCCCTGTGAGACCCAGGAGGTGGTGTTGGCCAGCGCAGGATTCGCCTTGGTGGTAGTGGGATAGTAGACGGTTCCGGCCGGCAGGGAAGCGGGGCACGCAGCCGCGGGGCAGACCACTGACGCCGGCTCATTCAGGTCTGCCGAGAGGATCTGATGGTAGCCGTGCGATCCCACATACCCGACGGTCAGCGAGGTGTTGGGCGCGATCTGCTGCTCGACGCGCAGCGTCCAGGAGATGACGGAGGGCGTGCTGATGTCCGGCTGCACGGTGGAAGGCGAGACTGACACGGCTCCGGAGGTGGGATGGGAGACCGTGCCGGAGGTGGAGTAGATGGTGTTATAGGGCGCCGACTGGTCGAGGCGATAGTCCAGCGTATCGAGCAGGGAGTGATGCATGCCGATGCTGGCGCGCAGTACCGTGTGGCCGGTCGAGAACGGATCGTAGGAGAGGCCGAGGCGGGGTTCCGGCAGGAGTTTGGCGCGGTTGATAGTGAGAGCCGAAGAGCCGGTGGTCGGGGTGGTGTCGATGACGCCGTTGGTGAAGCCGTAGACGGGAGCGCGATCGTGGGCCTCATTCCAGCCGGTGGAGGACTCGGTGCGAATGCCTGCACGAATCTCCAGGTTGGGTCGAAGGCGGATGGTGTCCTCCAGATAGCCGGAGACGAACTTGGTGCGCCAGCCGAGTTCGGTGATGTTCGGAACGTAGGTGAACGTCTTGATGTTGCCCTGGAGGAAAGTGGTGAGGGAAGCGAAGCTCGCTTGACCGTACTGGTCCTGAGCGAGATTGTCGTTGGATTGAAGCGCCTGGAACCAGACGCCGGCTTCAATCTGGTTGCGTCCGCGGGAGTAGTAGACGTGGTCGTCGACGGTGAAGAGATTGCGGGTGGTGGCGTTGTTCGATCCAACGTTTGCGCCCGCCGCGGTGATGGAAGACGCGCCGTTGGAGGCCGTAGAGCCGGCGATTACGACGGCTCCAGTGGGACGGCCGGGAAGGAACGTCGGCGTGATGGCTTGGACGTCGGTGGGAATCGAGCCGATGAAGTAGAACTGCGCGCGAGAGAGGCCAACCCGGGCCGTATTCAGCAGCCGGGGGCTGAAGACGTGCTGGTGCTGGATGCTGGCAACCTGCTCGCGCAGCTTCTCGGTGACGAGAGAGAGTGGATTCTGCGAGGGCGTGTTGGCGTATGAGTCGTCGATGGTATAGACGGTGAAGAGCTGGTCGCTGGGGCTGAGGTTGTAGTCCAGCCTTGCGGTGCCGAAGTCCTCGCGGATGTGCTGCGGAGCGGAGTTGTAGGCGAGGGCGATCCCGGTAGGGTGACCGGTGCTGCTCAGCAGCTCAGGACCGTTCTGGACCGGCCAAAGGTTGAGCAGGCTAGCGACTCCTGGCCCGAGTACGACCGGCTGGAGCACCCCATTCGCGTCCGGCACAAGGCCCTTGCGGGCATTGTTATCGGGGACCAGGGTGACATCGGTGACGCCGAGGTTCTGCCGGTAGCCCTCGTAGTTGGCGAAGAGGAATAGCTTGTCTTTGCGCAGCGGACCACCGAGCGAGGCGCCGAAGTTGTTGCGCTGGAACTCCGGGATGCGCGCGGGGTCGAAGTAGTTTCGCGCGTCGAAGAAGGAATTGCGCAGGAACTCATAGACGGAGCCGTGCAGTGCGTTGGTGCCGCTGGCGGTCACAATCGACACCTGGCCGCCCTGCCGTTTGCCGTACGCGGCTGAGTAGCTATCGGATATGACGTTGAACTCACGCACGGCTTCCACGCCCAGAAGCTGGCCGGATGTGCCGCCCGGGGTTACGTTGATGAGCGAGGCGCCGGTGTACTCAATTCCGTTCAGCAAATAGAGGTTGTCCTGCGGACGGCGTCCGGAGACGGCGAACATGTTGCCCACCGAAGAGTTGGACGTGCCCACTGAGCCCGATCGCTGCGAGGTGTAGTTCACGGTGCCGGGATTGAGCGTGATGAGCTGGTCGTAGCTCCTGCCATTGAGGGGTAACTGCTTCACCTGACGGGAATCGACAAGCCCGGAGGTCTGCTGAGTGGACAGATTCACGACGGGAGGCTTGTCTTCGACGGTTACGGATTGCGCCGCACCCGCGACGGAGAGCGAGAGATTGACCGACTCCGACTGTCCGATGGATAAGGCCACACCGTTCCGCGTCTGTTCAGCGAAGCCGTCGCTGGAGGCGTTAATTGTGTAGCTGCCGACCGGGATCGAGGGCGCGGAATACCGTCCGTCTGCGCCGGTGGTGAGGTGGCGCTCACTGCCGGTTTCGTCATTGTGGACGATGACCTGAGCATTCGGAATGGCGGCACCAGAGCTATCCGTGACAAGGCCGGAGATGGATCCGCCAACCACCTGGGCCGAGGCCACGAGGTGAATGGATGCGGGGGAGAGAAGAATTGCGATCAGGCCGGCCAAAAGGGATGCAGAAAAGAAATTAATGCGGATCGTGCGAAGCATGCGTGTCTCCTTCAAGTAAGTGGGGGCGCGCGATTCTGCGAGCGTGCAAAGCGTCAAGTTGTAATGGAAATGAGAGTGTGTTCTCGCTAGACGCGACAACGACAACAGAGGTGGAGAGGCAGGAACAGGCTCATCGGGCCACTCCCGCGCTATAGCTCCAGTACACCAGGCCAAGAGTGACGACGGCGATGAAGATTTCGCCGAGAATGCCGACTGCCAGCGGCCGCCAGCCCTGACCGACGAGGTCGCGCAGATCGGTCCTCAGACCGACACCGGCGAAGGCGGGCAGGAACGCCCAGCGCGACAGGTTGGACAGGCTCGAAAGCTGGGAATGGGTAAAGAACCCAGCGGTGGCCAATACCGAGATGGCGAGGAAACCCAAAATAAACTTGGGGAATTTCTGCCAGAGGAAGAGTCCCTTGTGCTGGACGACAGCGGCTTTGCCCTGCGAGGCCCAGTAAACGGCGTAGGCAAGCACCACGAATCCGATGAAGGAGGATCGTGCGGTCTTGGCGAGAATGGCAAAGCGGCCGGCCTCATCGCCGTAGAGCGCTCCGGTCAGGATGGACTCGGCGGTATTGTCGACGGCCAGCCCGGCCCACATGCCGTAGGCGTGCTGGCTCATGCCCAGCCAGTGGCCGATGGCTGGGAAGGTGACCAGCGCGATGGCACCGAGGGTGAGGATAGCTGCGATTGCGGTAGAGGTGTCCTCTTCTTCGGGCTCGATTGCGCCTTGTGCGGCCATGATCGCGGTTACGCCGCAGATGGAGGAGCCGATGGCGAGCAGACTGGTGAGCTTCGGCGGAAGCCGGAAGATCCGGCCAAGCAAGGTCATCACAGAGAGCGACAGAACCAGTTCCACCGCAACCAGCACCAGCGAGATGCCGCCGATATGCAGCACGTCCTGGAGCAGAAAGCGTGCACCGACCAGCACAATACCGAGCTTCAGCCAGAGCTCGTAGGTAGCGACGCCGAGATGAAAGATTCGCGAGACGCCAACTGTATTGGATATGATGAGGCCGAGAACGATGGCCCAAAGAACATAGTCGATCTGGGGAAGCAGCAGATGATGCCGCTGACGAAGGATGCTGAAGGTGTGTTCGATCAGTTTGCCGAGAAGGCCGATTCCGAACAATAGTGCAACGCCGGGAAGTAAGCTGAGCAACCCTCGTACAGTGGGACGGGTGCGGCTGACAGTGGCGACAGGCATCGGGATGGTCTGCGTGGACATGATTCAGAGCGCCGGGAGAACACGGTGCCCGCGCGTCGGCCTCTTAGAAGGTGATCTGGTGAATCACGTTGAAACGGATGAGAGCGGCGAGAGTCAGCGCAATTCCAACGGCGATCAGGTCCACGTTGATTGGGAGGCGGTGGGCCCCCTTGGGGTGGCTCGGCTGATTGTTATTCTGGGGTGCCATAAAACTCCGTGTTGCTTCGGTTCCGGTTCCGGTTTCGGGCAAAAGGAAAAGCCCACGTCGCGCAATCTGCGCTGATACGTGGGCTCCTGAAATTTCTAAGGCTATCTTGCTGTTTCTAAGCGCCTAAGAGGGGGATGCACCAACGCAGCAGCGACCGTCGCCCATACAACACAGGCAACAAGTACAAGCGCAGACGTTAATGCGGGTCACACCCATACAGTTGACCTTACCCATTTCCCGTCCAGTCGTCAAGTCTCGAAAGCGGTAAAAATCCACAGGCTTAAAGAGAATACCCACGCAGCGCGGTGGGGGCTGTTGCGTGGGTATTCCGGTACTGCAACGAAGTGGGTGGACTTCGCTGTGACGGACTCAACCCGAAGGGAGTCCAGCCACGTGTCCTAGAGTATTGCCGAAGCCATACTGCGTCAAGCGAAATTCGCGGGCCCGCGCGCGTGCGGGGTGTTGCTCATTGCTCAACGTCCTGCCGTGCTCATAAACGGCAGATCAGCAACTCGCGCTCGTAGATCATCTCCGCGGGGAGATGATCATGGAGAGTAATGAACAGTTCCTCATGGCCAATGACTTCACGCTTCCAGGCCGCCGTGTCCACGTGCTGCAGACGCTCGAATCGCTCGCGCAGCTCCTCTTCAGGAATGTCCAGACCTTTCCAATGGATGTCTTCGAAGTAGGGCGTCCAGCCGATAGGCGTCTCCTTGCCCTGGGCGCGGCCATGGGCACGGTCCACGATCCACTTCAGCACGCGCATGTTCTCGCCATACCCGGGCCAGAGGAACTTGCCATTCTCGTCCTTGCGGAACCAGTTGACATGGAAGATGCGCGGGGTGGAGCGCAGCGACCGCTGCATCTTGATCCAATGCCTGAAATAATCGCCCATGTTGTAGCCGCAGAAGGGCAGCATGGCCATCGGATCGCGACGAACCGTGCCGGTGTTGCCGCCCGCGGCTGCCGCGGTGGTCTCCGAGCCCATGGTCGCCCCGGTATACACGCCGGAGGACCAGTTGAAGGCCTGGTAGACCAAGGGGATGGTTTTGGCCCGGCGGCCGCCGAAGAGGAAAGCGTCAATGGGGAAACCCTCGGGTTTCTCCCAGTCGGGGTCAATGGAAGGACATTGCGAGGCCGGAGCGGTGAATCGGCCGTTGGGATGCGCCGCCGGAGTTGCACTCTCCGGGGTCCAGGGATTGCCGCGCCAGTCGATGAGCCGGGCTGGCGGCTTTTCCGTCATGCCCTCCCACCAGATGCCGCCATCCGGCTGTCCGTCGGGGCCGACTGTCAGGGCAACGTTGGTGAAGATACTGTTGCGGCGCAGCGTCGCCATTGCATTGGGATTCGTCTTCTCGCTGGTCCCGGGAGCGACCCCGAAGAATCCAGTCTCCGGGTTGATGGCGCGGAGTTGGCCTGACTCGTCGGGCTTGATCCAGGCGATATCGTCGCCGACCGTCCACACCTTCCAGCCCTCAAAGCCTTTGGGTGGAATCAGCATGGCGAAGTTGGTTTTGCCGCAGGCGGAGGGAAAGGCCGCTGCCACATAGGTTTTCTCGGTCTTGCCGTCGGGCCCTGGAGGGGTCTCCACGCCCACGATCAACATGTGCTCGGCCATCCATCCTTCGTCGCGGGCGATGTTGGAGGCGATCCGCAGAGCGAAGCATTTCTTTCCGAGCAATGCATTGCCGCCGTAGCCGGAGCCGTAGCTCCAGATCTCGCGTGTCTCCGGGAAATGGACGATGTACTTCTTCTCATTGCAGGGCCACGGCACATCCTGCTGTCCGGGAGCAAGCGGCGCACCGATGGAGTGCATACACGGCACTACGCGCTTTTCATCCTTGTCGATTTCCGCGAAGACCTTGGCGCCGATCCGCGCCATGATGCGCATGTTCACCACGACGTAGGCAGAGTCCGTGAGCTGTACGCCGATCTGCGACATCGGGCTGTCGATCGGGCCCATGGAGAAGGGAAGCACATACATGGTTCGCCCGCGCATGCTGCCCTTGAAAAGCCCTTTGAGCTTCTTGCGCATTGCGAACGGATCTTCCCAGTTATTGGTGGGCCCAGCGTTGTCCTTGGAAAGCGAGCAAATAAACGTGCGATCTTCGACGCGAGCCACGTCATCCGGCGAGGAGCGGGCGTAGAAGCAACCTGGCCATTTCTTCTGGTCCAGCCGAAAGAACGTGCCACTCTGTACCAGGCGATCACTGAGAAAATCGAACTCTTCCTGAGAGCCATCCACCCAGTGGATATTGGCCGGCTGACAGAGGTCTGCCATCTTCTCCACCCACCGGATCAGGTGCTTGTTAGTCGTCAGAGGCGAAGCAACGGAACGGGTACTCGCAGTGGCCATAACTGGGCAGAATTCCTTCCTGAATCTGGTTCAAGTCTTCGCCGCGACTGCAGCATCTGTCAACCGGAGCCGCTCGTGCGCTTATCGAACTTACGGACGTACGATGCATGCGCGCTGGCACGCGCCCAAGTTATTTCTTTGCCGCGGCCTTGATGTCACGCATGTATTCATTCAGGTGGTGATTCAACCCGATCACGTTTCTCATGAGAAAGCGATAGGCCGGCGGATGAATATATCCCGACTCGGTAATCTTCAAAATCGTCGTGTTCTCGGAAGGTCCGGGGGAAAGCTCATACACCCACGTGCCGCCATAGGAGGCGTTCCGGTCATCCAGCATCACCTCGCGCCGGTAGGGAGGTTCATTGCGCGTGGCGAGGAAGGTCATGTACTGGCCGTGAGCGAGGTGCTCCACCCAGTGGTCGCGATTGTTGTCCGGCTGCAGTACCGTTACGGACTTTACGGCCGGCCGCCAGTCATCCCCATGCGCCACATCCGCAATCAGGGAGAAGACCTTCTGCTGAGGCGCGTCTACCACATCGGACACGGTCACCGAGTGATTGACCGGCTCTCTCGCGCCCACAGCGTAGGTTGCAATGCCGCCGGCGATCAGAAGAACGACGACAATGAGCGCTGCCTTTTTCATCGATCCTCCCTGAATTCGTTCGCGACGCCTCAGGTTAACTCAGAAGGACGGTTGAAAGGAAGAGTCCGTACGGCCTCAGGTTCGGCAGCAATCCTGCGCTTGCGTTGCTACAATCTGAGAATCCGCAGCTCACTGGAGAATACTCATGTCCGACTGCTCCGCCAATTTCTTCTCAGCGCTCGATCGCCGCATTGAGCGTTACGACCTCCTCCAGCACGCGTACTATCAGGCCTGGTCCAACGGAGAGCTGACGCGCGAGGACCTGCGCGAGTACGCGTCCGAGTACTGGCACCATGTCTCTGCGTTCCCTGCGTATCTGAGCGCGCTGCACTCCCGGCTGCCGGACGGCAAGCTGCGCCGTGCGGTGCTTGAGAATTTGGTGGACGAAGAGGGGCTTCAGGAAGGCGCGCCGCACAGCGATCTCTGGATGAACTTTGCAGCCGGGATGGGCGCTCAGGAGGAATCGGTGCGCAGCCGCAACCTCGCTCCCGAAACCTTGGCTCTGCTCGAACATTATCGCGCGGCCATGGGCAAGTCTCCTGCAGAAGCTCTCGCCGCGCTGTATGCGTACGAGTCGCGCGTTCCGGCCATCGCGAAGACCAAGGCTGAGGGCCTGGAGCAGCACTACGGTGCGGATGCAGAGACTCGCCGCTACTTCACGGTCCATACCACCGCCGACGTCCACCATGCCCAGGTGTGGCAAGAGTTGCTGTCGACCGAGCTCGCTGCACATCCCGAGCAGACCGAAGCCGCGCTCGAGGCTGCTGAAGATGCCGCGCGCGCTTTGTGGAACACTCTGGATGGCATCGAAGCGGGGCGGCAGGCCCGGCTCGCGGCTGCGGCCTAGCCGAACAATCTTTTTGGAAACCGCAACGGGCGTGGCGGCTTTGTGCCGGTCACGCCCGTTCGCGATTTTTGATTAGAAGCTGGGTTGAAAGCGCGCTCGGGCGGACAGGACCAGCGGCTCGAAGGAGCTTGTGCGGTTCACCTTACGTGACGCACTCCGCGAGGTTGGCGGCCTACGATGAGCGGGGCATTGGTTATCCAGCGAATCCTTTGAACGACAGATGATGTTTAGCAGTGGTTGTCGATTTACGTGAGATGTGAGTCCTGCGTTTTCGCTGGATCGTCACATAACTGGCTGCCATTAATGGCTGCCACTTAGGGGACCGATCATCGATGCAGGAAGATCGAGAACAGAGCTGCGAACACACCCTGGATCCCCGCATCCGGCGGACTCGGATGTCGCTGCAGCACGCGCTGGGCAGCCTTCTGGCGACGAAAGAGTTTGAGAAGATTTCAGTGCAGGACATCGCCGAGGCGGCGGCAGTGAACCGCGCTACCTTCTACGATCACTACCCGGACAAGTTCGCACTGCTGGAGTGCATGGTGGGCTCCAGGTTTGCAGAGCTGCTGAGCGCCCGCGGCATCCACTTCAACGCAGGATGCCCGATGGCGCTACGCGGGATCGTCACCGGAGTCTGCGACTACCTGGCGACGGCTCCGGGCACGGAGAGTACTCGCCAGTTGCCGCATATGGAGGCAGCGGTGATCGCAGTGGTGCGGAAGATGTTGATGGATGGACTGAACAAACATCCGCAGGAACACCGCGCCGCACTGGAACAGGGCATCCCGCCGGCCATCATCGTGGGCACGGCGGCATGGGCGATCTACGGCGCGGCCAAGGAGTGGATACGAAATCCCAAGCGCAGGCCGGTCGAAAAAGTCGTAGATGACGTGGTGCGCCTGGTCGGACCTATGCTTGGCGTAGCGGCTGGGTTTGACGCAGTGCACTCCTGAGATTAAGCGTCCGGAACAACCACTCCGGTCTCAGGCGATAGCTGCGTTCACCAACGACTGCGCTTCGCTCTGAATCTGCTTCAGGTGCTCCGGACCGTTGAAGCTCTCCGCGTAAATTTTGTAGACATCTTCGGTGCCGGAGGGCCGAGCGGCGAACCAGCCGTTTTCGGTGGTCACCTTCAGGCCGCCGATGGGGGCATGATTTCCCGGAGCTTCGGTGAGGATCGCGGTAATGAGCTCACCCGCCAGCGATTTTGCGGTGACCTGCGAGGGAGAAAGTTTGCCCAGCTTGGCCTTCTGCTCCTTGGTGGCGGCGGCGTCGATTCGCTGGTACACGGGTGAGCCGTAGCGCGCGGTGAGCTCGCCATAGAGCTGGCCGGGATCCTTGCCGGTGACGGCGGTCATCTCTGCAGCCAGCAGGCCCATGATCAGGCCATCCTTGTCGGTCGACCACACCTGGCCGTTGCGACGCAGGAAGCTTGCGCCGGCCGACTCTTCACCGACGAAGCCCAGTGTTCCGGCGACCAGGCCATCGACAAACCACTTGAAGCCAACGGGAACCTCCAGCATGGGCCGGTTGAGTCCTTTGGCAACACGGTCGATGATCGACGATGAAACTAGGGTTTTGCCAATGCCGACCTGCGCCGACCACTGCGGGCGGTGGGTGAACAGGTACTGGATTGAAACGGCAAGATAGTGATTCGGGTTGAGCAGGCCGGTGGAGCGGGTGACAATCCCGTGCCGATCATGGTCGGTGTCGCAGGCCCAGGCCACGTCGAAGCGGTCTTTGTTCGCGATCATGCTGGCCATTGCGTAGGGGCTGGAGCAGTCCATGCGGATGCGCGAGTCCCAGTCGAGAGTCATGAATCGGAAGGTGGGATCGACGTAGGGGTTCAGGATCTGGAGCTTGGGCAGGTACTTTTCGGCGATGCGCGGCCAGTAGTGCACCCCGGCGCCGCCGAGGGGATCGACTGCAAGGTTCAGCGCGGTTCCGCTCAGCGGAGCGAAATCAATGACGCTGCCAAGATCGTCGACGTACTCCGAGATGTAATCGTGTCGCTGGGTTGTGTTGGCGTGAAGAGCCAGCGCGAAGGTCTCTCGCTTCACGCCTGTCAGCCGGTCCGCGATCAATTGGTTGGCCCGGTTCTCAATCCATTTCGTTGCCGAGGTGTCTGCCGGGCCACCGTTGGGAGGGTTGTATTTGAACCCGCCGTCTTCGGGTGGGTTATGCGATGGCGTGATGACGATTCCGTCCGCCTGAGGTCCATTTTTAATGGCTGCGTTGTAGCAAAGGATCGCGTGCGAGAGTGCGGGAGTCGGCGTGTAGCCCAGATGCTCGTCGATCCGCACCTCCACGCCGTTTGCCGCCAGCACCTCGAGGGCGGTTGCGAAGGCCGGTTCGGAGAGCGCATGCGTGTCCTGCGCCAGAAACAGCGGCCCGGTCGTATGCTGTGAGGCGCGATATTCGACGATCGCCTGGGTGATGGCGGCGATGTGGTCGTCGTTGAAGCTGCCCTGGAGCGCATTGCCGCGATGGCCGGAGGTACCAAAGGAGACTCGCTGGGCCGGGTTGTCGGGATCGGGCCGGTTGGCGTAGTACGCGGTCACGAGGCGCGGAATATTGACGAGGGTATCGGGCGAGGGAAGTGTACCCGGCTGATTGGTCGCGTCTGGCATCTGCGTTCTGTCCTTCAAGGGTTGCTTCGCGATGGCTGTGTCCAGCGGTGGATGGGATGTGGCTTGCCGGCTGTGCACTTCAGATGGGCTGCGATGCCGCCCGGATGGTTAGAGTAGAAGATTCCGGCAGTTGCTGCCAAACGGACGTTCCATGCAGGGCGCTTGCAGCAGCGATGCAGTTGCTGGGCAGCGTAAGATTCCGGTATGCGTACTGCAGCCGTCACCAGCCGCACCCATCCGCTGCTGAAGCAGTTACGCGGGGCATTTGCCGGTAATCTCCGACTCTCCGGCGGGCTGGTTGCGATTGAAGGCGAGCACCTGCTCTATGAGGCGTTGCGCAGCGGAGTGAGACTCGAGCGGGTCTTCCTCGCGAACGACCGTCCCGCACCCGAGTGGCTTCCCGAGGACGTTGCCGTGCTGGAGGTGGAGCGCGAGGCCCTCCGCTCTGCGGTGGAAACTCTGTCGCCGCAGGGTGTCGCCGCGCTGGTTCGCGCGCCTGAGTGGCGTCTCGAGGAGGTGTGCCGTCCGGAGACCGGGCCGCTGGTTCTGATCGCTGCAGGTCTGCAGGATCCCGGCAATCTGGGCACGCTCATCCGCTCCGCTGAGGCGTTTGGAGCCACGTGCGTTCTCACTACCGCGGGAACGGTGAGCGTCTGGAATGCGAAGGCGGTTCGTGCCTCTGCTGGGTCTGTATTTCGTCTGCCGGTGGTCCGGATCACTGAGGAGGATCTGCTCGAGCTGAGACATAAGGGGCTTGCGATTCTTGCCGCGGTTGCGGAGGAGTCGCGCGAAGGAATGCCGGCGACGTCAGCGGCAGAGGCGAATCTCCAAGGCGCCTGCGCGCTGCTGATCGGAAACGAGGGATCGGGGCTCACCAACGAGTGGCTTGGGCAGGCTACGGGCCGCGTCGCTATCCCGATGCCCGGAGCGGTTGAGAGCCTGAACGCCGCCATTGCCGGCTCCATTCTGTTGTACGAGGCTGCGCGGCAGCGCGCGGAACGCACGCCATGAGCCTCTTCGATTCGTCGCCACTTGCGGGGCCGGCGTCGGCCCGAGCGCGAGCGCCGCTCGCCGAGCGCATGCGCCCCGCCACGCTGGATGAGTTTGTCGGGCAGGAGCAGTTGCTCGGCCCCGGGAAGCCGCTCCGCGTTGCCATCGAGCACGACGACACCACGTCCATGATCTTCTGGGGACCGCCCGGCACGGGCAAGACGACGCTGGCCAAGATCATCGCGGCGCGCACACAGGCCAACTTCATCGAGTTCTCTGCCGTGATGTCCGGGATCAAGGAGATCAAAGAGGTGATGACCGCAGCCGAGAAGGCTTCGCGGTTCGGGTCCGGTACCCGCACCATTCTGTTCATCGACGAGATCCATCGCTTCAACAAGGCGCAGCAGGATGCTTTTCTGCCTTATGTGGAGCGCGGTTCAATTCGGCTCATCGGCGCTACCACCGAGAACCCATCCTTTGAGCTGAACGCTGCGCTGCTATCGCGTTGCCGGGTGTACGTGCTGCAGCCGCTGACGGAAGCGCAGGTGGTTGGGCTGCTTCAGCGCGCTCTGGCCGATCCGGATCTCGGCTTCGGAAGCTCGGGTCTGTCTGCGGATGAGGACGCGCTTGCCACGATCGCCTCGTATGCAAGCGGAGACGCTCGCAATGCCTTGAACGCGCTCGACGTTGCTGCCAGCCTCGCGGGCGATTCGCTCGCCCACCGCATCACACGCGAGCTCGCGGCCGAGGCCCTGCAGCGCCGTGTTCTGCTCTATGACAAGCGCGGCGAACAGCACTATGACCTGATCTCAGCGCTGCATAAGAGCGTACGCAACTCTGACGCGGATGCGGCGCTTTACTGGCTGGGCCGGATGCTGCAGGCGGGCGAAGATCCCATGTATGTTGCCCGACGGGTCGTTCGCATGGCGGTGGAAGACATTGGCCTGGCCGCCCCGGAAGCGCTGAACCTCTGCCTCTCCGCGAAAGAGGCCATGCACTTTCTCGGGTCACCGGAGGGTGACCTAGCCCTGGCGCAGGCCGTCGTTTATCTCAGCCTGGCCCCGAAGTCCAACGCCCTTTATGTGGCTTATGGTTCCGTGCAGGCAGATATCGAAGCGACCGCGGCGGAGCCAGTGCCGCTGCATCTGCGTAATGCGCCGACCAAGCTGATGAAATCCCTCGATTACGGGAAGGACTACCAATATGCCCATGATGTGGAAGGCCGGGTAGCCGCTATGGAGTGCCTGCCGCCCTCGCTTGCAGGGCGCCGCTACTATGCTCCCACCGAGGAAGGACGCGAAAAGACCCTCGCCCACCGCATGGAAGAGATTCGCAGGATCCGTGAGCAGAACCGGCATCCCGGCTGAGCGTCAGGCGAGGGCTGGAGCGGCAATGAGCGAGTTCTGAATGCACGCCAGCAGATCAGCCGGATGCAGCGGCTTATTCAACAGGGTGAAGTTGTGACCCATTTCGCGAGCCTTCTCCAGGAGGTCATGCGTCGCAGCGTGGCCGGAAAACAGAATCACCTTGCAGTCTGGATAGAAATTCATCAGCTCCATGGCCAGCTGAGTCCCGTCCATGCCCGGTCCCATCATGACATCGGAAAGCAGCAGCTGTGGAGGAATCACTCCGGCGATCTCCAGGGCTGAACTGGCGTTATAAGCCGTCTGGACCGCAAATCCGCTTTTGCTCAGGATGATGGAGAGGGTATCGGCAATCACGCGTTCATCGTCGACTACCAATACGACGGGCACCTGCTTGGATTTGTGGGGCGAGCGTGCCTCGGCCGGAATCGTCTCCATTGCAACAACCTGGATCGGGGATAAGAACTGCATGGGTTTTTTCCTCTGATACCACCGTAACCCTGCCCGGAGGGTACGGGTTAACTCTTTAGAAAAGCGGCTTGCAACGCATTTATGCGGTAGAAGCGTCAGAATCCATTGGCGTACGTTTGCAGGTCGTATCACTACAATAGTGATACGATCCATTGTCTTTAGTACGTCGTTAGGGCCCCGCAAGGAGGGGAGAGTTGTGGCCAAAAAGCACGGGGATGGCCGGGCAGCGCGATTTGAATCCATTTCGCAAGACGACGTGCCGAAGGGACGGGACGGAAAGCACAAGCAGATCATTCTTGAGCTGCTGGATGGTCTGGAGAACCTACAGCCAGGCACCGCTCTCAAAATCCCGATCTCAGAACTTCCCGATAGCAAAGAAAATATCCGCGCCGCCCTCAGCCGGGCGACTCGGCAGCGCAACATGGAGGTCGCCACCTCGAGCGACGCGGACCACCTCTATGTCTGGAAGCTGGATGGGTAGCAGCTGCGGCTGCCTTAGCTACATCTGCGGCAGCAGCGCCCGCACCCCGAGGAGAATTCCAACGAAGACCAAGCCTGAGGACGCCAGCAGCAGCGAGTTGGGCTCCGGGACCGGTCCGGGAACGGCGACCGAAGGAACTGCGAGCAGAGGCGTAGCGATAGGCGTCAGCTCGGCGAGTTCCGTTACCGTCGGGGCCGCAGGCGGAGGAAGCAGGAGCTCGGTGGTCATTACCGGCATAGAGATTTCCGGATTCTCCGGTTCCAGCTGCAGATCGAGGCTGGTTGGGTCCGTATCCACTGCGCAGGCAAAATTCACCTTCTTCACTGACTCTTCGCGGGTCATGACGTATTTGGGGCGGGGATGTTTCGGGTTGGGCTTCCAGTTCGGATGTGCCGCGCGCCACGCCGCCCATGCATCCGCGGTTTCTTTGCTGAGCCGGTTTCGGACAGGCCGGGTCACATAGGTCTTCACGAACCGTTCGCAGGCAGCCGACGCGTGAATCGCCAGAACACCTGCCGAAGCCGGGAGAAGAAGGAAAATCAGGACTGCAGACTGAATTCGAAACCGGGATCTTTTCATTTTCTACTTATCCATCGCCGCCCAAGTAGCACGAAGAAGGACCTTTCCGCACCGTGCGGGATACGCGTTACGCTCGCCGAGGCGACCCATAACGGAGTGAACAGATACGTACGCGTGCTCTGCGCTCCCCTCCTCGCGGAGAGGGAACCCAGCTCTAGCAGGTGTTACTCGAGTAACCTCATGTTGTCAGGCAATCCGCGGAACGTCAACGAAAAAGGATCAGGAAAACAGCGTCCGAATCGTAGAAATCCTTGCATGCCTGAACCGCACGATGGGCTGTCCTTTTGGCCTACTCCAGCCTCACTGGCCCACCTTACCGTCTCGGAGACGGCGCAGAAATCCCACTTCCGGGGAACGGTCTGGATTCAAGCAATCGAGAATGTGCGGCTTACTGAAGGTTAATCGGACGCAGTGGACGGAGCATCCTTGCGGATCGCCTTCAGCACCAAGTCCTTCGTCAGCAGTTCCGGCAGAACGTCGGGGCCGGCGGACTGGGTTGCAGGGTAGAGAACATAGGTGGGTACGCCTGCCCGTCCCAATGAAGCGAGCTTGTTCGTAATCGCCTCATCTTCGTTCGTCCAGTCGGCGCGCAGCAGGGTGAACCCGCGCCGACGGAACTGATCCTGCACCTCGGACGACTTCAGCACCAACCGCTCATTCACCTGGCAGCTGAGGCACCACGACGCGGTGAAGTCAATGAATACCGGCCGTCCCGCTGCGCGTGCCTGCGAGATCGCCTCGTCTGAGTAAGGCTTCCAGACTAGCGGGCCTGCGTTTGCTTCAGTCGGTGGGTTCGCCGTTACTGCTGCCTCAGTCGATCGCAGCATCGCATGCCGGCGCTCCTGCAGTGGAATCCCGAGCGCCACCAAAGCCAGCAGCACGGCAGTAATTCGGCCTGTGCGGCTTGCCGGCCAGCGTCCGAGCGCCCAGCCGGATATCGCGAGCACCAGGAATGCGATGAGCAGATAGGACACCTGGCTTACCGCGTCGGCCGAAGAAAACGCCTGCCCGTAGATCCAGGTCAGCCAGATCACCGTCAGGAAGAGCGGGACGGCGGTAAGCTGCTTCAGGATTTCCATCCAGGCCCCGGGCTTGGGAAGCATGCGAGCCCACGCCGGCTGCCAGCTCAGTAGCACGTAGGGCAAAGCGAGCCCCAATGCGAGTGACGTGAATACCGCGAACGCGAGTACCGCCGGCTGCGCCACCGCAAACCCGATCGCGGCGCCCATGAATGGCCCGGTGCATGGAGTAGCCACCACGGTGGCCAGCACTCCGGTGAAGAAGCTGCCGGCATAGCCTTGCCTGCGCGCCAGGGAGTCGCCCGCTGACATCAGCGACAGACCGAAGTCAAACTGCCCCGCCAGCGACATCGCAAACAGAAATAGAAAGCACGCCAGCACGGCAACGAATGCTGGCGACTGCAGTTGGAATCCCCAGCCCACGTGGCTGCCGCCGGCGCGGACCGCCAGCAGGACGCCCACAATCGCCCAGAAAGAGACCACGATGCCTAGCGCATACATCAGTCCATGGGTGAGCAGCTTCCTGCGAGAGTTCTCATCCGCATTCGCGGTGGTCTGCACCAACCCTAGGGCCTTAAGAAACAGCACCGGAAACACGCAAGGCATCAGGTTCAGGAGGATGCCCCCCACAAAGGCCAGCCCGATCGCAGCCACAGCGGTCATATGTCCCAATGTAGCCCCGGAACTGCTGGAACTCCCAATTTCACCCGCGGCAACCGGAATCGTCACGTCATAGGCGCGGGTGCCGGAGAGCTTCAGCAGGCCATGCAGAGAGCTGAGTGTGGCGACCTGCGGCGACCGATCCAGATACAGCACGGCTCCATCGTTGCGTGGTTCTATCACCTGCTCCGCTGAATTGATCATCGGGTCGGCGTCATGGTCGAAAGGGAAGTACGCGAGGTCCTTTTCGCGCGTGCCGTCGATCAGCCGGATGGCGATGCGCTTCGCATCGGCGTGCGCCGACACACTGTAGTTCGTCGGCAGCGACGTGGGCAGCGCGGTTAGCGCCTCGGCAAGCGCGCCGGACTTCGCCTCCTGCGTCGGACCGGGTGCCTTAGGCTGGACATTAATGTCCAGGCCAAGGTGAGCTTTCCCCGGGACGCATTGATCCTGACATACGAGCCAGGAGATCTGCGCATCGAGGTGCGCGGTACCGGTTGCGGCGGAGCGGTCCGCTGTGATGGTGATCGGAAATGTAACGTGATCCTTATACCCGAAGTCCATCAGCGGCCCGAGCGGAAGCCGCGATGGAACCGGGAACTGCATGGGGCCCGCAGTAAAGCCCTGCGGTAGCGACCACTCGATGTGCGGCGGCTCGCCCGAGTCTCCTGCATTGACCCAGTACACGTGCCAGCCTTGCTCGAGCCTCATCACCAGCCCAAGAACCTGGGAGCCTCCGGGTGCAATCGCCGGCCCCAGGGACACCAGTTCCGCCGTAAGGTGCTGCGCCTGAACCGGACCTGGCCCACCGTTTCCTGCTATCGGAATCTGCGCCTGAAGCGGCGGCAAAGGAGAGGCTATCGCCCAGAGACCCGCCAGAAGCAGGATGGCGCGCCACAGGAACGACCGCGGCGTTCCCACGCGGTTTTCAATGGGGAGTCTCACGAACATCGATTGTAGTCGGGTGGGCATACCGCAGTTGTCACGCCCAGGTCAGCGGCCGGAGTGCCTGCGGTGTTCAATCATGATGCACCGGTCCATCACTACGTGGATGCCGCCCTGCTCCGCCTTCTCCGCGGCTTCCTGGTTGACGATGCCTTGTTGCACCCACAAATTCTTCAGACCGAGTGTCAGCATCTCGTCCACAATTGCGGGAATCGCGTTTGGCAGCCGGAAGACGTTCACCACATCCGGTTTGACCGGCAGGTCGCTCAGTGAGCCGTAGCACTTCTCCCCCAGCACGGTTTGCAGCGATGGGTTTACCGGATAGATCTTGTAGCCGTGCCGCTGCATGTACTCGGAGACGTAGTAGCTTGGCTTGGCAGGAATGTCGGATAACCCCACGACGGCAATCGTGCGGCCGCGGCCGTCTCCCAGCATTGCATCTATGGTCTGCGGTTCATTCATCTTTGTTCCACCGTTTTTATTTCTTCCACGCGCCGAGGAGGCGTCGCAGAACAATCAATTCGCCAATATGGTATGCCGCGTGGTCTGCAATCAGCAGCGCCTCCCGTAGCAGGTTTTGTCCGGTACCCCACCGGAACGGCTTCAGCAGGTCCGCCTCCGGCCTGAGAAGCAGTGCCTTGAAGCTGTCGAGGTCGGACTGGATTGCATCCAGTGACCGCTGCCATGCCTCCGCAGAGGGCGGCGCCGGCTGGCTGGGCCAGTAGTCCTCCGGCCAGCGCTTATGCTGATACCCGCCGCTCGGCGGGGCAGAGAAGTCCAGGATGTCCCTCTGCGCGATTCTCAAGTGCTCCACCAGTTGCCATCCGGAATAGGGCAGCCCCTCCGGAACTACTCCGCGCAGCTCCGCTGGAAAGTCCTTCACCGCATCATGCAGGGTCGCATGCGCCTGTCCGCCATCCAGCAACGCAATCAGCTGCTCGCGCAGTGCATCCAGCGAAATCTGCTTTCCCTCCGGCATCCCAGCACCTCGTAGCCTCGCCCAAGTTCGATGCCGCAGGATGGAAATTGGCTCGCCATAATTTGGCGGTCTCGCGGCTGCCCTCTCGGACCGGACTAAACCACGTCTTCGGCTTCCACGGGAGCCGGAACGCCGCCCTCGCGCCTCATCCTCAGATATCCGCGGATAAACGGTTCCAGGTCACCGTCGAGCACGCGGTCCACGTCGCCGACCTCCACCCGGGTGCGCAGGTCTTTGGCCATCCGGTAGGGCTGCAGTACATAGCTCCGAATCTGCGATCCCCAGCCGATGTCCAGCTTTGCGTCCTCGATTTTCTTAGTGGCGGCCTTCTTTTTCTCCAGCTCATACTCATATAGCTTGGAGCGCAGCATCTTCATCGCGCGCTCTTTATTCTTGTGCTGCGAACGCTCGTTCTGGCAGCCGACCACGATTCCTGTCGGGAGATGCGTAATCCGCACCGCGGAATCGGTCGTGTTCACGTGTTGGCCGCCTTTGCCGCCGGAGCGGTAGGTGTCGATCCGCAGGTCCTCGGTTCGGATATCGATGTTGATGGTGTCGTCGATTTCGGGACTGACAAAGACGCTGGCGAAGCTGGTATGCCGCCGCTTGGCGGAATCGAACGGTGAAATCCGCACCAGGCGATGCACGCCGGTCTCGCCTGAGAGCAGGCCGAAGGCAAAGTCGCCCGTAACCGTAAACGTCGCCGACTTGATGCCGGCTTCGTCACCATCCTGCAGTTCGTTGATTTCGGTTTTGAAGCCCTGACGCTCCGCCCAGCGCAGATACATGCGCATCAGCATCTCCGCCCAGTCCTGACTCTCGGTGCCGCCCGCTCCTGGGTGTACGGTCACGATGGCGTTCATGCCATCCATTTCGCCTGACAGCATGGTCTTCGATTCCAGCTTCTCGGCAAAGGACTCGAGCGCCGGAATCTCGCGTTCCAGGTCGGTCTCGGTAGCCTCGCCTTCGCGCGCCAGCTCGAAGTATGCCGAGATGTCGTCGGAGCGGCGCGCCAGCTCGGTGTCGTCGGCCAGCAGCGTCTCCAGCCGTTTGCGCTCTCGCATCAACGGCTGCGACCGCGAGGCATCCGCCCATACGCTTGGGTCGGAGATTTTGGTTTCGATCTCGGCAAGTTCTCGCCTCAGTCGCGGCGCGTCAAAGATACTCCCGCAGTTCGCGCACCCTGTCGCGAACCGGGGAGTAGCGGTACTCCAGTTCATCCAGCATTTGGATAGTTTACGGTATGGCTCCGTGACCGTTGCGGCCTGTCCCCAGCGTCCTAACAGATCTGCGGCTATATCATCGGAGTAACGGAGGCAGGATGATTGCGGCTGCGGGGGAAAGACGTTGGTCTTCAAGCCGGCACATCGGTCTGATCTTGGCGGCAGGACTTGTGATGCGGCTTTATTACCACCTTGCTTTCCGACCCTGGTGGGCCGGCGACAGCAGTGGCTACACGTACCCGATGTGGAATTGGGCGAACGGCTACTTCCCAGATGGGGTCGAATGCCCCTCTACCCATTTTTCCTCGGGCTGATGGCTTTCATAGCGCGCCGTCCAGTCTACCCCGATATCGCGAAGCGTACCGCCGATGCAGCGGTCGTCGCACAGTCAGCGTTGGTGCTTTTCGCCGCCATCCTGATTTACGACATCCTTCGAAAACTTGGCGTCCGCGCTCGCCTGGCATTCTGGGGAGGACTTTTTTTCTCCCTGGCCGGTGGGCTTTGCGAGTTTGAGATGATCATCGTCCCACAGTCCCTTGCAATCTTCGCGCTGGTTCTTGCGTGTTGGTTCTTTGTTCGTGGCATCACCAAGCTCCAGAGAGCCGAGAGCTCAACCCTTGACTCCATTTGCGCGGGGCTGAGCTTCTCTGCGGCCGTCTTGGTTCGAACCGAGATGCTGGTTTTCTTTGTGATCCTTCTGGGCTCCATGACTATCGTTGTTGCATTCACAGCATGGCGCGGCCGCGACAACTTCGAAAGGGCCGTTCCAAACCCCTTCACGAAAAGAGCAACGGGAATGCTGCTGCTCATGTCCTTCGCAGCCGCACCCGCGATTCTGGCCTGTATGTCATTGAACTATCTCGCCACAGGTAGGATGAGGCTGACCAGCATGATGGGGTATCAGTTCTATCAGAGCGTCTACAACCTATTCGACCGGGTCGAGCCGCAGGACCGGGCCCTCGGGCAGATCATGGTGAAGTACTATCGTCTCAGCAATTCGGACGGGCACATCAAGCGGGATTACATTTGGAACGCTTTGGATGATCTTCGTCTCCATACCGGCGAGTTCCCCATCAAGCGGGGGCGGTATCCGTTCCATGCGGTCGGAAGCATGAAGATGACTCAAGCGGCCGCCGAAGTTATCGATCTGGGGAATTACATAGAGCAGGTCGCCCGCGGGTTGGCGAGGCGAAATATTTCGGCGTGGCTGCACAATGCAGCCGATGACTTCGCCCGGTCCACTTTTGATTTCCGCTACACTCCGCCTCCAGCGGTAACAACCGTAACTGCCCGCAGCGATGTGCGTTCCGTGGATATGAAGCCGGTCTTGCGCTACCCGGCTTTGCGGCCCCTGATGGTATGGGTCGACCGCCTGCAGGCGCCACTGTTGTCCGGACTCTACGCATGCACCATCGGAATAGCGCTGTTCGGCCCTCTTCTATTAATGAAGGCGAGCGACTCCAAAACCTTGCTCTTAGATGGATCGCTATGGGCGCTGGCCCTGAGCACCGTCGGGTCTTTTTTTTCGTATTGTCTTCTGGCGGCGTACTACTCCCAATACGGCATATTCTTCGTGGGTGTGATGGTGGTTACCTTTATCTATGGTGTCGAAAAGACATTGAGACTGCGCGAGCATGAGCAATGAGCTCAGTGGCTGGTTTCGCTGTCTGTTTGGAGTAGAAGGCAGCTAAGAGACGCGCTGTCTCAAAAGAGCAGAGCAGGCCGTGATGTGGGCGTATTGTTGTTTCACATGAACCCTCCACGCGCCCTACTCTTTGCCGTTGCTCTTGCCGCCTCGCTCGCCACCGCCCAACCACCTGCTGCCGGGCCTGCCCAGGCCAACCACGATCTCGGTTTCAAGGACACGCCCATGCTGCCCGGCCTGCCCTGGCACGTCCACGACCCGGACCGCCCGCATCCGCCGGTGGTTACGCCGGCCCCAGCTAGTAGCCCCACCGCGCCGCCCTCCGACGCCATCGTGCTGTTCAACGGGACCGACCTCTCCGCGTGGCAGAGTCATTACAGCACTATCACCCGTGCCGGACGCCCCGGCCCTGTCGAGTGGAAGGTCGTAGACGGCGTCGTGGAAGTTGTGCCACACACCGGCGACATCGCCACCAAGAAGAGCTTCAAAGACGTGCAGTTACACATTGAGTGGTCCGCGCCCTCGCCGCCGGTCGGCAACTCGCAAAACCGTGGCAACAGCGGCGTGCTGCTAATGGGGCTGTATGAGATCCAGGTCCTCGATCCATGGGAGAACCCTACCTATGCCGATGGCCAGGCTGGGGCCATCTACGGTCAGTGGCCGCCGCTCGCTAATCCCGGCCGAAAGCCCGGTGAGTGGAATTCCTACGACATCATTTTCGAAGCTCCCCGCATGGACGGGGACAAGCTCCTGCGACCTGCCTATGCCACGGTTTTCTTCAACGGTGTCCTGGTCCAGAATCATCAGGAGCTGATGGGGCCCATGATTTACCGCGCAGTCGCGCATTACTCCGCGCAACCTGCCGAAGCCCCGCTCGTGCTGCAGAACCATAACAGCCCAGTGCGCTTTCGCAACATCTGGGTGCGTGAGCTCTCGCTGGACACCAGCCATTAAGGCCGCAATTGGCCGAGTGCTACCTCTGGCACTCCGGGCACCAGTACGTACTCCGCGCCTGCGTGCCCTGCTTGCGCATCTGGATGGTTGCGCCGCAGCGCCGGCACTCCTGCCCTGAACGCCGGTAGACCCAAACCCGGTCTTCCGAGTCCATACTGCGCGTCGTGCGCCTATGCCCGGTATAGGTGACAATGCCGTCACCTTTTCCGTCCACCACATTTGCTCGCATGTAACGAAGCGCGAACTCAACCAGCCGCTCCATCTCTGCTCGCGTCAGCGTTCCCACCGCTCTCCACGGATTCACCTGTGCCGCAAACGCCACCTCGCTCTTGTACACATTCCCCAAGCCGGCCAGCACCCGCTGATTCAGCAGTACCACGCCCAGCTCCGCGTCAGGATGCTGGCTGGCATAGCCCTCCAGACGGGCGACTCCGGTCTGTGGCGTGAACTCCTGCCCCAGTACATCTGGCCCGAGTTGTGGCACCTGCGAGCTGCGAGCAAGCGACCGTGCGGTATGGAACTCCGCAATCGGCACATGGAACGCCACCGCATCGTACGCGTCGGTCCGGACCATACAGCGCATCGCTCGCCTCGGCATCCGCCAGCGCTCGCCTGGCCGGTAGAGATGCCAGCTGCCCGACATCAACATGTGCGTTACCAGGATCAGCGGCTCCCCGCCGCCTTGGCCGCTGGAGAAGTGCATCAGGCACCACTTCCCGCGCGACTCCACCCGCTCCACTGTCCGGCCCACCAGCGGCGCGTCGTCATTCACCCGCGCCAGTCCCGCCAGCGCAGTCTCGAATCCTGTTACCAGTCGCCCACCCAGCGCCTGGTTCAAAGCCCTGGCCGTTCGGAAGATTGTGTCGCCTTCAGGCATTCAGCACCTGTTCCGCACCACTTAAGCGGAGATGTGTGCGCGCCGACCACTCAACCTTGTATCCACAACACTCGCAGAAGGCTAGTCGGCGTCGTCGGTCAGAGCATCCATGTAAGCCACGTCCAGGGCTGTTCCAGGCACGGCCACTAAATGGTTGTCGATCTCCGAGCCGTCCGTAGTTCGGAACACGTGAACCTGCCCGCCGTATGCCGTATACACCTTGTTAAAGTTCTGCACCCAGCAGATGCCGGTGAGGCTCCCGTAGTAATACTGGTCGTTGTTCTGGTTCGGATAGGGCACCGTTGCCGAGCCGCCCGGAGTCACATTGGGCAGCACCTGCGCCGAGGGGGAGGATCCGCCCAGCACTACGCGGGTCAGGCAGTTGTAGTTCTGTTTCAGCTTGGCCCGCTCTCCGGTCGCACAAAACTGGGCTCCGATCCACAGCGTGCTGTTGTCGGCGAACAGCATCTTGGTATGGGTGCCGTCCGAGATCGAATACTTTCCAGTGATCGTGTTGGTGGCCAAGTTCATCGTCGAAAGAAAACCGGCGAACAGGCCGTCGGATTGCAATTGCTGGCCGGCAAGATACAGCGTCGTTCCATCCGAGAGCGCGGTCGTGACTCCGCCGGGAACCGGCACATTGCTGATCATCGGATTCGGCTGCGTCGGCGAGCTCGGGATGACGTCCACCGTCAGCGGAGCCTGCTTAATCAGCGAAACGCTGGAGGCCACGCCTCCGCACTCCGCTCCGCAGTTCAGAATGTAGGCCGTCGTTCCATCGAGAGAGAAATACACGCCGCCCGGGCGGTCGTAATTCCCCGGCACGGGGACCGCGCAGTAGATGGGCAGCGTGAGCGGCTGACAATCTACGGAGCCGGTGGCTGCAATCGCAGCCTCTGCGGTGGGGTACTGGTTCTGGTTGAGCCGAAAAATCCGGTACAGAACATCCGAGTTCCGCACCATCGCCAGCACCACGGTGTCGCCCTTGTTCACCGCCACGCGGTAGACGTTCGGAATGTTCAGATCGTAGGTCCCGCCCGCGTTGTGATCAATGATCTCGAGCACGCCGGCGTTCGACTCGGCTCCATAAAAGTGACCAAATGTCGGCGGAACGGCGATTGAGTTGGCCCCCGACTGGAACGTCCCCACCGAACCCTTCGCAGCTTCGGCCCCGTAATCGATCGTCACCAGCGAGCCGTCGCTGGTCGAGTACACGTAGCCGCGCAGCTCGACGGGGAAGTTGAAGATATTCGTCGGCTGGCCGTCGGAGTAGCCGTTGATCTGGAAGTTGGGGATCGTGTTCTCGACATTGTTGCGGATGTCGCGGCTCGCATCCACGATCTGCAGATTTCCCGTGGTGCCGTTGTTGCTCACCGCAATCATCACCCGCTGCGCCAGCTTGCTGGGCGGGACCGGCCGGCCTGCGAAGTTGTACTCCGGAAACTTATAGTAGTAGTACTGCGCGGAATGGCAGGAGGCCAGGCCCAACGTACCCACCGCCGAGGCGGTCAACAACAGGCACTGCAGCAATCGCGAACCGCGCCTTGGCCGGTTGTCCACTGGTTGCGAGCTCCCGCTCAAAGAGGCCTCCGGACGCACTCTCGGAGTCAAACCGGCCTCAGGCCGGCGGGCAAAACACCATCGAATCTTCAACGTGGACCACTCCAACCTTTGTCTGCGAGGGGAAGTACCCTGATTCCCACCATCATATCAAAGCGCAACGGACTCATACTTCGACGGATCGCATCACGCGCAGTCAACTGCCGCGGCACCGTAGAATGTCCACGGACCATGGAGAACCAAGATGCCCGGATTTGAAGACGACCTCAGGAAGCTCGAAAGCGTGGTCGAGAAGCTCGAGCGAGGCGACCTGACTTTGGAGGAATCCGTAAAGCTGTTCGAACAGGGCATGAAGCTGTCCGGCGCCTGCAAGCAGGAGCTCGATAAGGCGGAAGGACGCATCCAGGTTCTGGTTCAAGGCAAGCGAGGCGTAATGCAAATCGCCGATCTTGAGGTCGAATCCGCCGAGCCGAGCTTCGGGCTGCCTTCCGAGCGCGAGGACTCCTGAGGCACTACTGCGGAAGAATTCGCGAGACTACCTCGAGCTTATGAAAGTCTCGATAGCTCGCCTGGAACGTCCAGGTCTTCGAGTGAAAAGTGTTTGGGTCACTGGTCACGCGCGAACGCACACTCGAGGGCATCCAGAAGGAACGTCCGTCCAGAATCACTGGGGCATAGTCCACCGCGATGACCCACTCACCTTTTCTCGGAGGGGAGTACCACTGCGAGCTGCCGCCGGTCCGCAGCCGGTGCTGTGGCATGCTCAGCTCCAGATGCGTAACCTCCAAGCTCCCCGGATCGATCAGTGCTCGTCCATGCGCCTTCTCATGGAGCAGGCACGCGTCGTTTTTCAGGCTCTCATTGCGGGTGCGGAAGCTGACGACGTACTGGCCATGCTCTTCATGCTGTAGGTCGTACTCCATGCACGCCTGTTGGCTCATTGAAACTACTGCGAGGCCGCCTTCGAACGCGCCTTCGATGGTTGCCGGAGCATCCCACGCGGCCGAACTGGATGGCCGGCCATCCACCATTTTCACCTCGCGTGATTCAGCCAGGCTCATGCGGCCACCGGCGCTCGTTTCCCGCTTCAGCCGGAAGATCGAGTCCGCTTCCGTCCTGTCCCACCTGGTCCCCGGAGTTATCTCTGAGACCGAGTGCTCGTCACAGTAGAAGCTTGGAACTTCGCGGTCATACCGTTGCAGATTCTCTTCGAGCCTGCGCAGAATCCCATCCAGCTCACCCGCGTGCTTCTGCTTCGCTGCAAGGGCAGGAAACATCAGCAAAACTACTGCGGCGACCGCCCACCTCTGCATGGCCCCTCCCGCGATGTTGATGCGGATTCCTGCTGCTAATAAAGCGGCACTGTTGGATCGATACTCCGCGACCAGGCATCGATGCCCCCTGCCAGCGATTGCGCGAAATCGAAGCCCTGGGCCCGCAGCCACATCGCCACCGCCAAGGATCTCTGGCCGTGATGGCAGAGCACCACGACAGGAGCATCCGGATCCAGTTCCGCATGGGCGCGCGAGGGAACGTCGCCCATTGGCATCAGGAGCGAGTCGGGAAGATGGGCCGTCTCATACTCCCACGGCTCCCGCACATCGAGGAGCACCACCGGTTCCCCGGCCGCACGCAGCCGCGCATACGCCTCCACCGTAATCTCCGGATCCAAGTTCTCCATCTCCGACTCCACCTTTTCCTCGTTCCCCAGCATACGTGTCACAATACCCTGCCTCAGGCAGGCTCCTGCTGGCTGAGGCAGTGCAACGTGCCCAGGCCCCACACCAGGTCCACCGCGTGGATGCCGACGACTTCACGGTCTTGGAAGCATTCGGCGATGATGTTCAGCGCATGGCGATCGTTGGCATCGTTGAACGTAGGGACCAGCACCAGCTGGTTAGCAATATAGAAGTTCGCATAGCTGGCCGGCAGGCGCTGCCCCTCAAACAGAACCGGGGAGGGCATGGGCAGCTCGCGAATATCGAACGGCTTGCCCTTCAGGTTCCGGGCTGCGCGCAGACGGTCCAAATTCTCGGCCAGCGGAATGTGATTCTCGTCCGCGGTGTTCGGCTCCAGGCAGGTGAGGATTGTGTTCGGCCCCACGAAGCGCGTGATGTCGTCCACATGCCCATGCGTATCGTCGCCAGCGCAGCCGCGATGCAGCCAGAGGGTTTTTTCAATGCCGAGGTACTCCGTGAACGCTCGCTCCAGCGCCGCCCGCGTGGCCGCTTCGTCGCCGAGTCCGGGATTGCGCTGCTGCACCTCAGAGAGCAGGCACTCCTCGGTGGTGAGGAGGATGCCCGCGCCATTGACATCGATCGATCCACCTTCGAGCACCAGCCGATGCGGCTTGCCGGCAGCATCTTCGATCTGCGGTTTAATCTCCTGTAATCCGTAGTGCTTCGCAACTTGATGAGGCACCTGATCGTCGCGCTTCCAGTTGTCGTACTTCGCCCACGCATTGAACTTCCAATTTGTGACCGCCAGCCGCCCATCGGGCCTGCGGACAAAGATGGGTCCGGAGTCGCGCAGCCACACCCGGTCTGTTTGCCACTGGTGGAAGTGAGTGCGCGCCAGGTTGGCCCCGCCTCTCCGCAGAGCGGAGGTCGCCGACAGCTCGGCGGCCGCATCGTTCACCAGAATGTGCACGTCTTCCACACGCGAGAGGTGGCGAACAATTTCGGCGTAGACCCACGGGATGGGTCGAAACTTGCCCGGCCAGTCTTCCGGATTGTGCGGCCACGCGATCCAGGTTGCGGCATGCGGCTCCCACTCGGCGGGCATACGGTAATCAGGTGCGTTCATCTGCTAACAGGCTAACGCACGATCAATACCGAATTGTGAATCCCGACTATTCCAGAGAGGAGAAGTCCACCGTAATTGTTGTTGTGACATCCGTTGGCTGCCCGTTGACCATGTAAGGCCGATACCGCCAGGCCGAAACCGCGTCCAGGGCCGGCTGGCGCAGCTCTTGAGGACCATTGAGCACGTGCAGCCCTGTCACCAATCCATCCTTGCTGATATGAGCCTGCAGCCGCACCACTCCGGTCACTCCGGTCTGTCGCACACTCTGCGGAATGATAGGAACGCGCGAAATGAGCAGGTGAGAATTCATGGTGCCTTCCGGCACCGTTACCGCCTCACCGGAGGTCTCGTCCGGAATGGGAATGACGGCAGGAGGCGTGCGGTCCTGGCGTGCGGCTTCGGCCGCCATCCTCTGCTCCGGAGTCAGAGCCTCTCGTGAAGACTGCGGGAAGGGTGCCGTTTGCCTAGGTGTGCTACTTGCAGCGGCTGCCGGCTTTGAACTCGTGGGAGCCGATGGGACCGTGCCGGCTGCTGCGGAGGGAACCACCGGAGCTTTCGTGTTTGGCGTCACGGTGGGTGGCACCGGCGCTGGAGACGGCGCTGCAGGGTCCGGCGCGGCGCTTTGCGCTGGTTCTCCGTGCCACGCGGTCACGGCCGAGTCGTATCCCGCGTGGGTTGCAGTCTTGACCCGCTCCCATCCGCCACTGTGGCTGACGACGTACCCTGCTCCCGCGAGGAAGAGAATAACCAGCAGACCGATCACCGGGCCCGCAGCGATGGACCGGCGAGGAGCCGATTCGGCGTAACTGGATAGCGGAGCTGCCCCGCTCGCGGAACGGCCCGAAAGAAGGGGCTCGTCAACGGATGCTACTGCTGTCCTGCGGCTCGCGAAGGAAGCGGGTTCCGAATCGACCCTGTGCGGGATGGCTTCCGGCTCCGGCATCAGAACCAGCCGTGCACTCTCCTCGGACGCAGCAGCCGCAGCGAAATTACGTTCCTTCCGCGCGGCCCGCTTTGACTCGCTGGCGCGTGATGGCCGAGGGCTGCTCCGCATGGGGAGAACCCGCTCTTCCGACGGCTGGATGGTCGGGGGAGCGGATTGGGGGATGGTCGCGAGCGGCTCAGCCGGTACTCCCTGGTTAACCTCTTTCAGCTCGTCTGCCGGTACGTCCTGACCATTGAGCATGCGCTGGAGGCGTTCCAGCAGGATCCGGTGCGACGGCCCAGCCTCGCGAACCTCGTCGATTGTGCGGCCCGTGACCGCCTCGGCGATCGCGGCGAGAACGGCATCGGGGCCAGCGGACTGCTTCTCTGTCATTCCGGCCACGGCAGACCAGAAATGCATCGCAAAATGCTTGTTCACGCCCAATTCGCGGAGCAGGGCAGGCAGGCAGTTCAGATCGCCGCAGGGCACATTGTGGCGCGCGCAGACCGCCAGAAACTCGCGTACATTGCGGCTGGCGGGCGCAGTCGGAAGCGTATTGGCGTTAGCAGGCATCCCTAGGAATAGGATGCCTGAGGCAGACGGCGAAGTCACCTTCCGGTTGGTTACCTAAGTTACGAGACTCCTGCTCGCAATGGGCTAAGTGACTGGAAAGCCTCCGCTATGAAATCCGAGATAAAAATAGCGGCAGTCCGACTTAGGGAACCGGTTCCATGGTCACTTCCAGCTCCTGATGGCGATTGGTGTCCTCGATATCAAAGCTGCCCAGCCGGAGGGGCTTGCCGGGTGTCAGGTAGGAAGCGCCTTTGATAGTTGATTGCCGGATGACAGGATCCTGCGTCGCTTCGCCGGCTTTCAGCTGGGCCGGTGTTGTCGACTGCTCAACGGCGGTACGGAGACGGATGCCCTGGGCGCTGACATCCATGCTGGCCGTGAACATCATTCCTACATCGACATACGTGACCTGCGTCTCATGTTGAGCATTGGAGCCTGTCGCTATCGGGATACGGCTACCCTGCTTCATCGAGGATTCCTGGCCCGGAGTCACGATCATGGAATAGCGGTGGGTTGAGATGCGAGTGGTGCCCTCCAGATCGGTGACCACGTACGTGAGCCGGTAATTCGGCCTGGGACGGTCCAGCTCCGAGATCATTCGTTGCGCAAGCGCCATCTGGTCTGGCTGGGCGCATATCGCAATCGCGTACTGGTTGGCAACAACAAATGATTTTGCGTCCGGCGGTAGTATCTGGCGAAGAGCCGTGAAGATTTCATTGGCGTCCTGTTGCTGGGTCGCGTTCTGGAGATGAAATACCCGCACGTTATCCGTGGTCGGGCTAGCGCACTGGAGCACTCGGACCGGCTTCTGATCAGCGGCCGCAATTTGGGCGAAGGTAGTCCCACTCGAAAGCAGAGCGGGCAGAAAGATAGAGCTCAGAAAAGCGTTGCGGATGCGTTGCGGGTTCATTCGGTCACTCCTGTGTCTTGCGGGGGTGGAGGTGGAGGCGTGAAGAACTTCTGGAACGCCGTGCTCTCCTGCTGAGCGATCTGCGCCCTTGCCTCGAAGCTCAGATCGGTAAGTTCAGCAGGCCGGGCTACATGAACAAGGCGGACGAGCTGCTGCTCCTCGCGGGTCAGCGCGCGCTCCTGTACGGGCCGCTGAGGCTCTATCAGCTGTTTCGCGCGTGATTCGCGGCGCTGGATGCGACGCACGGCCAGGTGCGCACATGGCGCTGTTTCCGTCCCGCCGCTGGAAACTGGCTGAATACGCTTACTGATAGGTTTGGAGGCAGGCGCCGCCGCCGTGTTCGCGGGCTGCTCCGCAGGTCTGTGGCGCGCTCCCCAGGTCTCAATCAGGATCACGGTGCAGAGCAGGCCCGCAAGGGTTGCTCCGGTGAGCATTCCGAACCACCAGGCGCGATCAGGTCGCCAGCTCCATCGCTGTGCGTCGTGGGGTTCCACCGCCCGATACTGAAGCCGCTGCTGGATGCGCGCCTCCATACCCTGGGGGGGCTGAGCACGGGCGAGCGCGGAGAGCGTTTTGTCGATGGTGTCGTCATGTCTGTGTTTCATAGGTGAGTCCTTCAGTCTGGAAGCCTCTCCCGCAACCGTGCGCGGGCACGAAAGATGAGGGAACGCACGCCCGATTCACTCTTGCCCATCACGGCTGCGATTTCAGCGTTCGATAGTTCTTCCATCGCGGATAGAAGCAGGGCCTGGCGCTCGCGCTTTGGAAGCCGCTCGATTGCATGCAGCACCTGGCGCAACCGCTGAGTGTCTTCAAAGAGGCGGTCCGTGGGCGCTTCCCGCGAGGCCAGCTCCGCGAGGAACAAATCTTCGATCTGGTCCGGCCGCACTTTGCGCCGGCGGTCAATTGCGAGGTTCCACGTAATTCGCACCAGCCATGGCCGAATCTCAGCTACGCGGACGAGTTCGGACTCACGTTCCAGGACTCGCAGAAAGACGTCCTGCACAATGTCCTCTGCCTCGGCGGTGTTTCGCACGACAGAGAGCGCCACGCGATAAAGCAGGCCGGAGTAGTCGCGCACCAGCGCGGCCAGATCGGGCCCGGCGAGAACCCTTTCTGCTGAGAACACGGTCAAGCTCTGTTCCCCGATCGCTTCCATGTATTCCTTCTGCAGCAAAGACGTTTCTCGCCCGGAGTCCGCTCGGATTTTTTGTATTTCGAGAAATTCACTGCAACTGGCGTCAGCCAGGGAACGCCGCTCGTGTGGTGGAAGCCCGGTACAATAGACCCCGGCAGCCTGGAAGGACCTTACACCATGAGTTGGTTCAAGCGGGAAGAGAACGAGATCGTCAACGACGCGCGTAAGACCGTGCGGACCGAGGGGCTCTGGACCCAATGTGGAAGCTGTCGTCAGGCCATCTTCCGCAAGGACCTCGAAGAGAACCTGAACGTCTGCCCCAAGTGCGGCTATCACTTCCGCATCGATGCGCGCCGCCGGATTGATCTGCTGCTGGACCCCGGATATGAGCTGGTCGACCTAGATTTACGTTCGACCGATCCGCTTGATTTTTCCGACCTGAAGAAGTACAGGCACAGACTGACAGAAGCGCAAAGGAAGACCGGTCTGAACGACGCCATCGTGAACGCGACCGGCACCATTGGGCCGCATGCTGTGGTGATCAGCTCGATGGAGTATGGGTTCATCGGCGGCAGTATGGGCGCGGTGGTAGGCGAGACCATTGCTCGGGCGGTCGACCGCTCCTTGGCAACCCGGCACCCGCTGATCATCGTCGCTGCCTCAGGCGGTGCGCGCATGATGGAAGGCATTGTCTCGTTGATGCAGCTGGCAAAGATCTCCGCCGGACTGGCGCGCATGGACGATGAGCGGATCCCGTACATCTCGGTGATGACGGACCCCACCACTGGAGGCGTGACCGCCAGTTTCGCCATGCTCGGCGACTTGAACATCGCTGAGCCCGGAGCGCTCATCGGCTTTGCAGGACCGCGGGTGATTGAGCAGACCACGCGGCAGCGGCTGCCCGAAGGCTTCCAGCGCTCCGAGTTCCTGCTGCAGCACGGCTTTCTGGACGCGATCGTCGGCCGCAAGGAGATGAAGAGCTACCTCCAGCGGACGCTTACCTGGATGGCGGGAACCGCAGAGGCGGCAAGCTAACCAGGACGTTAGTGTGTCGCAGCCTTGGCGCTGCTGCGCTTTTTCTTGGTGACCGGCGCCGGTGCAGGAGTGCAGGTCACGGGCGCAGGCGGAGGAGGAGCTGGCCGAGCTGCGGCCTGCTGCAGCCGAATCATCTTCTGCTCCTGGGCCTCCGCATTCGCTTGGAGCTGGTCTCCCACGCTGCGGCGCGCGTCGGCAATGCTGGCGAGGGCATCGTCCAGCGCTCCTACCTGATCTTTCGGCGCGGCGAGGCGGCCGGCTGCATCCAGTCGCAGCATGACGTCGTAGAGCGCATCGACGTTGCGGAAGACAGGGAGCGCCTTGGCCGCCGAGTCGGGGGCAGCATCTGCCGCCATCACCAGTCCAGGAAGCGTCTGGTCGATATCGCGCTGGACCGACTGCAGGTTTCCATCCGCTTCGTTCTTGATCGCGGACGAGGCCTTCCACTTCTCAATATTCAAAGAACTGAGCGCTTCCTTCACGAGCCGGATGCTGGGCTGGAGCGTCGCAGCCATACGTCCGGAGCTGGCCGGGGCCGCCCCGGCCGGCGAAGGTGCGGCATTCATCCCTTGCGCTCCGGCTGACACTATTCCACAGGACGTGCCCAGCGCCACACAGCCTATCCAAACTCGCAAACTCATTGCATTTCCTCCATCACGTCACCACCTGCCGGGAGCGATGTTCCTCCGGCGAGTTTACATGCGCATCTCAGGTCTCCGATATTCGATGCAGCTTTTCCCCTGCGCCGGTGGCAAATCGATCGATTTGCCTTGTTTAGGATCAACGATTGGTTTCGAGCGGGCGCTCAACCGCACGTTACACCCATGCATGTACGATTCGGGGAGCTTTGCCTCGCAGCCGCAGGTCGTCCGTTCGGCTGGCGAAGTATCGGGCGTTGAGCTCGGCGGCGCCCAAGTCGTCTAGGCCCTTGAATGGTGCCAGCTCGGATGCAAGCTGCGGAGGGGTGAAGAAGAGCTTGAAGTTTTCTCCGGCAAGTGCAACACGAGCGGAGAGGGAATCAAACGCAAGCTGCTCGAGCGGGGGCAGAACGGATCTCGGCTGACTGTAATCGAAGACCACTCCGCTGCCCGTCGGTTGATGGGCAAGGAAGGCAACGGTAGAACGGAAAGCTTCGAGGGTCAGGTAAGGGACAACGCCGAGCCAGCTGAAGAATGTAGGAGCCGCCGGGTTCCAGCCCCCTGAGCGAAGTTCGTCTCCCGCGGACTGGCGCTCAAAGTCCACCGAAACATTGGTAAGGCACGCAGGCTGCGGCAGGCCTGCGGAGAGAAGCAATTTTGCTTCCAGGCCTGGGTGGCTGGATGGTCCACCTCAAAGACGCGCAGGCCCGGGTAAGGATTGCGATGGGCAAAGGTGTCCAGCCCGGCGCCGAGCACGACATACTGGCTGACTCCAGCCGCTACAGAGCCGCGGAGCACGTCCTCTGCAAGGCGGCTGCGGGCAAGCAGGAGAGCACGCAGAGCTGCGGAGTAGGGGCGAGCCTTATGTGCGGCCACGCGGCCAGGAGTGCGCTCCAGTTCGGCGGCATGGGGGCCGAGAATACGAACCGCTATGGGATCATCGAAGACCAGCGGAGGGGCGTCGTAGAGCTGGTGCGCCGCGCGCCGCAGAGCCACTCGGAGCGCCGTCCGGGACGGGAGAGCTGCTTGCAAGCGGCCGTTAGCTCCGGAAGACGCGCTTCGTCCAGAGGCGAACGAGGTAGACGGTAGCAAATGCAAGAACCGCAAGCCCGCAGGGCAGCCCGACCCGTCGGTAGCTGTAAGCAAAGTCCACAGCGCTGTGGGTCACGAAGTTGTAGAACAGAATGCCGAAGATGGCGCAAAAGGTGGTCGCGAAGAAGGTCAGGAATCCCGAGGCCAGCGCAATCAGAAGGCTTCCAAACCAGCCCATTTGACCAAGCGGAATACGAAAGATGTACCCCTCACTGAAGCCGCGAGCTGTGGATGCGGCAGGGGTCGAGGCGGTGCGGCTCATACAGGTAGAATAGCCTCTTATGGCGGACAGTGCGAAGAGCGTCTCGGGCAGCGGGCTGGTAGCGGCGACAGAGGTTGCGAGTGAAGCGGCCGTCCGAAGCTCACCTAACGGACTGCGTTATGCCCCCTTCGCCGATCCCGGTTTAGACGAGGCCGAGCTCGCCCGGATGGTGCAGGCCGTGCCCGCATCCCTGGCCGCTGCGCTGAGCGGCAAGACTTATTTCTTCGTGCCTCTGGCGATGGCGGAGGGCCGCAGCATGGAAGCCGCCGGGCACCGCAGCTCCGACTCGACCATGATCTCGGCCGCCTACACCCCGGAGCTGGCGGAGCAGGCGATCTGCCACCGCAACGTCGAGCTCGCCACTGGCGAAGGTGTATTCATCTCCAGCCGATTACTCACCGACCGCTTCTCGCTCGCGTTCGAGTTCTTCATCAACGTGGGCCACGGATTCGTGAATCAGACGGGTATCGCGGAGGCATTTGCCGAGCTCGCATGGAACCAGGCAGTCGCCGACGTTCGCGGCGAGACCAGCCAGGACGCATGGGAGGCGCGCGCAACAGCTCTGGGCCGCTCCGAAGGCGCGGTACGCATTGACGAACGCGCCAAGGGCGACTTCCTCGAGGCCGCATTCGCGGATTCGATTGCGATCTATCTGCTCTCGCTCGCTCTCGATTTTGACTACTCGGAGCTGCGTGAGCGAGAGTACCCATTGCTCGCCCCGCAGGCTCTGGCCGATCGCCTGCGCCTGATGGCAAAGCTCTTTCCGCCTAACCCAGATTACGAGTTCGCGATTCGCTACCGACGCCGCATGTAAGCAGGCTGGATCAGCCGTTGCAGATCTCGAGAATGGCCGGCCCATGAGCACGTGCCGACTCGGCCGTGACTCCGTCGATGGAGCGGAGCTGATCCGCTGTACGAGGCCGTCGCAGCACAATGGCCCGCAGCGCTCCGGAGCCAAGCACCAGGAAAGGAGGAGCGCCGAGCTGCGCTGAGGCCTCCTTGCGCCAGTCCCGCAGCCTCTGGTCGAGCACCTGCTGCTCCGGCGTCAGGCCTATTGCTTCGTCGGGCAGCCGTGTCGGACGGTGGAAAGTCTCAGCTTTGGGCGCTGCCGCTTTCGCCACCGATGCTGGTTTCGCCTCAGCCCGCTTGGGCCGCGACTCGTGTTTTTGCAAGGGAGCCTTTGACACCACGGAACTGGGCGCGCCGTCTTCCCGGCAGAGCGCCACAAGCTCGGCGCCGTACCGATCGGCCTTCTCGGGCCCAATGCCTGAGACGGCCAACAATTCGCTCATGCTCCGCGGAGTCGCGGCAGCCAGATGGCGCAGCACCTTATCCGAGAGCACGAGGAACGCAGGCTTCCCGTTCTTCGCGGCTTCCGTCTTACGCCATGCGCGAAGCTTTTCCTGCAACTGCTCCTGAGCGGGGCTGAGTGTAATCTCCATTCCGGCTACGGCCTTTGCTTTCGTGCGCGAACGCTTGCCTGCTGGACTGGATGCCGCCGATGCTCCTACCGGAAGCAGGACATCCACCAGCTTGTGTGCGTCGGGACTGCGTCCTTCGTGCGTGAGCGTGGCCTTCTTGTAGGCGATCACCTCTCCCTCGGAGTTGGTGAAGCTATCGGAGACAAGCGCCACGTATCCGGCGCGCACCAGAGCCTCCAGCAGCACGTCGAAGCTCCTCCGATCGACGCGCAGACCGAGCTCCGCATGCAGTTTGCCGATGGATCTCGACGGCGCGGATGCGAGCGACGCAAGAACGCAGCGTAGCTGCCGAGCCTGCTCCTCCGCAGGCGGCCCGAAGCTCTGCGCCGTCATCGACTCCGGGGCGCAGAAATCGCAGTGCCCACACGGGCGCAGGCCGTCGGCAGTATCGCCGAAGTGCTGGATCAGCGCGGCCATGCGACACTGCGGAGTCTCAGCAAAGGCAGCCATACGGTCGAGCTGCGCGCGTCGGAAGGCAAGCTGGGCCTGATACCCGGCGCGCCAGTCCGGGCGGTCAACAAACCCGGTACGCCGAACGTATCCGGCGACATCGAGCTGCGCCGCCCCCTGGGCAACCAGCTTCTCAATCGATTTCTGCAGGTCGCCGGGGGCCATCTTGAGCGAACGGGCCAGCTGCTCGGGCGGGGCGAACTCGTCCGGAAGAACGCTCGCCACGCGATCCAGCTCCGTCACTGGAGGATAGTCCCGCTCGAAGAAGAACTCGTGCATTCTGCGGTCAGCGTACGAATGCAGCAGCACCGTCCGTGCCGGCAGGCCATCGCGACCGGCACGGCCGATCTCCTGGTAGTACGCCTCAACCGATGCCGGAAGCGCGGTGTGAATCACCGTCCGAACGTCAGCCTTATCGATGCCCATGCCAAACGCGATCGTCGCCACGACCACCTCAATACCGCCACTCTGGAAGGCCTGCTGCACCCGCTCGCGGGTGGCGGCGTCTAAGCCCGCGTGATACGCCGCGGCTGTTTGGCGATGGAAGGCGTGGTTCAGCTCCGCCGCAAGCTCCTCTGCCGCTTTGCGCGACGGGGCGTAAACGATGGCGGGCCGGGTTGCGGGATCCTGCAAGATCTCCGCCACAAACGAGTGGCGCCGCGGCTTGGACATCTCGACCACTTCGATGGCGAGGTTGTCCCGACGGAATCCGTGAATGAAGAGTGCAGGATCGCGGAGCTGAAGTTGGGTGACAATATCGCGCTGAACCGTTGGCGTCGCGGTGGCAGTGAGAGCTATTACCGCCGACGGGCGCAATGCAGGCAGGTGATCGCCCAGGGTCCGGTAGTCCGGGCGAAAGTCGTGGCCCCAGGCACTGATGCAGTGCGCCTCATCAATCGCGATCAATGAGGGCTTCTTCCGCGCCAGCCTCTCGACAAAACCCGGCACCCGCAGCCGCTCCGGCGCAATGAATAGAAATTGCAGCCTGCCCTCGACGTAATCCTGACACGCGACCTGCGAGTCTTTCCGCGGCAGACCGGAATGAATACGCGCCACCCTCAGGCCCAGCGCCGAGAGCTTGGCCGCCTGGTCCTCCATCAGCGCAATCAAAGGAGAGACCACCAGCGCCGTGCCGCCTCGGGCGAGAGCGGGCAGTTGGTAACAGAGCGATTTGCCGGCCCCGGTCGGCATCACCAGCAGGACGTCCCGTCCCTCTGTTGCGGCCTGGCACACCGCCTCCTGGTTGGCGCGGAACTCTGAGTGGTGGAAGCTGGTCCGAAGAAGGTCGCGAAGGTCCATGACAAGGGACAGTTTCGCATGCGCAGGGCGGCTCCCTGCAGCGGTTTTGGGGCGGAGTATTGTGGCATATCGGTGCACCTACCCCATTAGTAGCGTTTCGTGCACGTTATCCACAAAATGTAGGGTTTATTGTGTTGATGCGCAGGGCCGGGCCGGTTACATTCAACCCAGCGTGGTGCGTCATGCTTAAGGCTGAAGGGCGTGGCCACGCCGGAGCTGCGGGAGGGCGGTTCGGGACGGTCCTCAACTGGAACTCGGAGAGAGGCGAGCAAGCGCCAGCCTCCCCTCATCGGGCGTTCGAGTTCAGGATACGGCCGAGCTCACCTCCGGTCCAATAACAAGGGCCGGTCAGCTCCAGGCTCCGAAAACGGAGTTGCGCTGCAGGGAATGTCCGGGAGGTGCGGTTTGCTCAAGCTGAAGAAGGTCCAGATCCTGGGATTCAAGTCGTTCTGCGATAAGACAGAGGTCCACCTGTCGGGCAGCGGCATGGCCGCGGTCGTGGGGCCGAACGGGTGCGGCAAGTCGAACATCTCCGATGCCATCACCTGGGTATTGGGAGAGCAGTCGGCGAAGAGTCTGCGCGGCGCCCATATGCAGGACGTCATCTTCGCGGGCACGCGGGACCGCAAACCCACCGGCATGGCCGAGGTGTCGCTGACACTCGTCGACCCCGAAGTGTATGACGGCGCCGTCGCCGATTCCAGGGCCGATGAGGCGGATTGGTCGAGTGATGGCATCGCCACCGAGGTAGAACTCGCCGGGGATTGGAACGAGGTCGAGCTCCGCAGGCGAAACGCCGAGCAAACCGAAGAGGCCGTCAAGGAAGCGCAGCCAGGCACCGTGATTGGCGAGGACGGTCAGGCGCTCAGCGAGACCGAAGACGCAAGTGCATCCGAAACAGACGCTTTGGCGGAAGATGCCGCGCCTGCCGAGATTGCAGCCGCCCAGGGACCCGGAGTGGTGTTGAAAGTGCGCCGCCGCAGGTTCAACCGCGCCCCGGTTCGCGCCGGCGAGATCATGATCACACGGCGCCTGTTCCGGTCGGGCGACTCCGAATACCTGTTGAATGGCAAGATCTGCCGCCTGCGCGATATCCAGGACATCTTCATGGGCACCGGCCTTGGCGGCGAGAGCTACGCCATCATTGGCCAGGAGCGCATCGGGCAGATTCTCAGCTCAAAGCCGATGGACCGCCGCGCAATTCTGGAAGAGGCTGCAGGCATTACGCGCTTCAAGACCAAGAAGCGCCTGGCCGAGCTGCGCCTCGAGTCGGCCAAGGTGAACCTCGCCCGCGTAAACGACATCTTCGACGAGGTCACGCGGCAGATGGCCACTCTGAAGCGGCAGGCCGCGAAGGCCGAGCGCTATGGGCTCCTCCGCGATGAACTTCGGGGCAAGTTGCGCGTCGTGCTCGCCAGCCGGATGCAGCAGCTCGACTCGGAGAAGGCTGCTGTTGCGGCACAAATCGTCGAGCTCACGGCGAAGATCGACGAACAGGCAGCAGCAGTGGAGGCCATGGACGCCGAGCATAGTGCGGGCCTACAAACCGGATATGAGTTCGACCAGCAGATTCGCGAGGCCGGCGCACGCGCCAACAGCTCCGCCGTGGAGTTGGAGCGGGTCACCGCCCGGATTGCCGCTAATACGGATCGCGCCGCCGAACTAACGACCCGTATGGAAACGGGTGCGCAGGAGCTTGAACAGGCACGGGAGCAACTCCAGGGCCTCGCCGGCGAGTTGGAGGCGCAGCGCAGCTTTCTTGAGTCCGCAACTGCTGAGGCTGTTGGTTCTCGAGAAGCGGCCGTCGCGCAGCAGCAGCGCGCGCAGGAGGCATTGCGATCCGTCGCCTCGGCGGAGCAGCAAGCGGAGCAGGGAAGGCGCAATGCCATGCAGCTGATGCAGCGCGCCGCCTCCAGCCGCAACGAGCAGGCGCAGGCCGAAGCCGCGCTCGGCAGCCTGGAGATGGAGTCTGAGCGTCTCGTCCGCGAGTCGGACGCTGCCCGCCGCGAGTTGGATGAGTTGGGCATTCAACGTGGCCAGGTGCAGATCGCCTTCGGCGACGTCACCGAGCGGCTGAAGTCCCTCGAGTCTGAAATTCGCGAGATGCAGCAGAAGATCGCCGCCACCAGGGAACAGGAAGCAGCCACCCGCCGCGAGGGAGATCGCCTGCGCGGAGAACGCGCCACGCTGGAAGGGCGGCGCAACTCGCTCGAGGCGCTGATCCGGGAGCACAGCTACTCGACCGACACGGTGCGCAACATCTTCAAGGCAAACCGTAGTGGCAACAGCAACGGCTTGTCGCCTGTCGGCACGCTCGCTGACTTTCTCGAGGTGGAGGGCCAGTACGAAGGTGTCGTCGACGAATTCCTGCGCGATGAGCTGAACTTCGTGGTGGTCAAGAGCTGGGACGCGGCCGATCACGGCGTTCGCATGCTTTCAAGTGATGTCGCCGGCCGGGCCACCTTCCTGGTGCATCCCGAAGCGCATCACGAAGACGAAATACAGCATTCCTCGCATGGAACCGGGCACGGTTCTTCTAGCGATCACAGCACGCCTGATCTCGAGGGCGTCGTGGCGCTCAAGGATTGCGTGCGTGTGCTGAACGGCTTCGGCCGATCGCTGGAGCACATGCTGCCCAAGCTGCGTGATGGCTACATCGCTCCCGATCCGGGCACCGCGCGCAAACTGGCAGCCGAGCATCCCAAGAGCTTCTTCCTCAGCCCAGGCGGCGAAGCCTTCCACAATGCCACGGTCACCGGCGGCCGCGTCCGGTCACAGGGTCCGCTTGCCTTAAAGCGTGAGCTCGCGGAAGTGCGCGAAAAGCTCGAGAGCACGGATGCGGCCTTCTCGCAGACCGAGCTGGCGCTCGCCGGTCTGGAGCGTGACCTGCGCGAGCTGACCTCCGCGCTTGACCGCAGCCAGCAGGAGCGGCGTGAACTCGAACGTGAGTCGGCGAACTCCGGCGCGGCGCTGCGTCAAATGGAGCAGGAGACAGCTCGCATTGAGCGCAGGCTGCAGGAGTGGACGCTCGCCGGGGAGCGCAACCGGGATGCGCGCGCAGCGAGGCAGGAACTCATTGCGCGGAAGCAGCAGGAGACGGCGGCCTTCGAGTCCGAGCGCGAGGGACTGGAACAGCAGATTGCCGGTCTGCAGCAGCGGCTGGAGGGCCTGCGTGTCGAGCGGGATGGTCTGCAGCAGGCTGCGGCCGAAGCATCGGCAGCCCTTGCGGGCCTCGAAGAGAGGCGTCGCAACGCGGCGGCGAACTTTGAGCAGACCAACCGCATGGTGCAGGCGCAGAACGCGCGCATGCAGCAGATCGACCAGCAGATGCAGTCGGCCTCATCGGAAAAGGCGCGGCGCGAGCAGGAGTCCGGCGAGCTCGCCGCACAGCATGAGCTGCTGGTGGAGACCCGCGCGACCGCGCAGGCCGAGGCCGCACGGCTGACCGCCGAGGCTGCCGAACTGCGGACCCGGATGGCCGAGCTTGACGCGCGTCTGCGCACGCTTCGCCACGAAACGGAAGCCATGCGTGAACAGCGCGCCGAACTGACGGCCCGCGCAGCGAAGCTCGCCTCGGACGTCGAGCATATTGAAGCCACCTGCCTGAACGATCTCGGTGCGGACGCTTCCGGCCTGCGCGAGGACGCTTCGATCATGCGCATCGACGGCGAGGCGCTGAGTCTCGAAGAAGAGGCGGCCCGCGCGCTCAAGCAGCGGCTCGAATCCATGGGTCCGGTGAACATGATGGCACTCGAGGAGTACAACGAGACCGCACAGAGGCATGCGTTCCTCGAGACGCAGCGCAAGGACCTGCTCGAGTCGATTGAGAATACTCAGGCCTCTATTAAGGAAATCGACGACGTCTCGCGCGAGAAGTTCGATCAGGCGTTCAAGGTCATCAACGAGAACTTCGGCGCCACCTTCTCGAAGCTCTTTGGCGGCGGCCAGGCCTTCATGAAGCTCACGGACGAGGAGAACTCCGCCGACTCCGGCATCGACATCGTCGCATCGCCTCCGGGCAAGAAGCTGCAGAGCATCCTGCTGCTCTCGGGCGGCGAGAAGGCGCTCACCGCTCTCAGTCTGCTGGTCGGCATCTTCCAGTACCAGCCCGCGCCGTTCTGCATCCTGGACGAGGTGGACGCACCTCTAGACGAGACCAACGTCGGCCGTTTCGCCAAGCTGATCGATGAGATGTCCAGGACCACGCAATTCATCGTGATTACGCACTCGAAGCGCACCATGCAGCAGGCCGACGTGATTTACGGTGTAACCATGCAGGAGCCTGGCGTCTCTAAGATCGTCAGCGTAAACCTCGAGGGCAGAGCCAGGAGCAACGATCGGGAGCGACGCGCAGTCGCGTAACAGGCATGGCACGGTTGCAGGCCGGAGCGCCCATGACGGCTCCGGCCTGCGCGCTTAAATCTTACCGAGCGCCATGCCGATCGCGTAGGTCACCGCGCCCTCAATGGCTCCGATGGCCGTCATCTCCAGGCCGCTCGACCACCAGGAACGAATCGTGATCAGCGACTTCGCGGCTCCTACGGCAAAGTGTGCGACCAGCGAAACGATAGCCGCCACCACGATGGCCGGAATGCCCGCCATGAAGAAGAACGGAATAATCGGGATGAACGCCCCGACCGCTGTGGATACCGCTCCGGAAGTAGCCGAGACCCAAGGCTCGGCCAGCCCTTCCTCGGTCGTGTGCAGGCGCTCACGCGCCAGGGCCTGCACCAGTTGCTCCTTGTTTTCCGCGATTCGAGTGACGATGCGGTCCGCATCTTCCGAGGAGAGACCGCGCACCTGGTACGTGAGCGACAGCAGCTCGCGTGCCTCCGCCTCGTTATACTCCACCGCTTCACGCTCGCGCGCGAACTCCGCCTCGTAAATCTCGCGCTCGGACTTGGCCGCCAGGTATGCCCCCGAGCCCATCGAGAGCGCCGACGCGATCATCCCAGCCAGGCCCGCGATCAGGACGAAGTGGCTGTTGCCGAGGGTCGCCCCGGAGACACCGGAGACGATCCCGAAGATAGCGCCCAGTCCATCGTTCACGCCGTAAATGGCATCACCAACCCAACTCGCCGCCCGCGGCTGACCCTTCTCTCGCGCGGCGACCAGCTCGTCCAGCGCCTGCTGCGCCGCGTGGTTCTCCTCGGCGCGCGCGGGCAGGTGGTTCCGGATAAGACCGCCGAGAGCCAGGTGGTGGTCCGCCTCATCGGCGATCACCTCCTTCAGCACGGCGACCGATTCGGGATCACCGAACTGCTCAATCTGTTTGGCGTAGCGGGCAATATCGCGACTCTCTTCAATCTCCAGCCGCCGGAGAGCGAGTCCAGGGCCGCCGATACGGTTCGGCAGCGAACCGGCATCTCCGGTATCCGACCCGTCGTAGCGCGGTATCGAACCCCCCAGAGCGGTGAGCCGGGATCCCCAGAGCTCTGCGTGATGCTTCTCGTCACGTGCAAGGGTGCGCAGCGTTCGACGTCGTTGCGGGTCGTGTTCTTTCTGGGCAAGGGTGTTGTACGTGTGGTAGCCGCGCATCTCCGCCTGCCAGTTGGCGGAGATCGCTTCGACGAGCTTCTGCTGATCGCGTGAATTCATGCTTGTGCGGTGGATGTTCAGTAAACCACTTCATTGTCGCTGAAGTATGTAGCGGCTCAAAGCCCGGCGTAAGAGATCAATTCCGGCGGGTCCGGCTGCAACTGCCTGCGTGACACTTCGGCGAGAAGCGCCTCCCGCTCGGTGTTGCGGTGCTCACGGAGCCGGGTCACAACCCGATCGAGATCGGCGTCGTTGTAGCCCGGATGGCAGCAGAGCTCATACGTGCCGCTGTCGGGCAGGGCCTGCAGGAGTTGGGCGAGGTTCTCCGCATCCAGGCTGCCGGTGGCGGAGATCGCAATCGTCCCATCGGTGGTCCACACGGCCTGCGAGCGGAGCTGTGGAGCAGCGTCGAATGCGGGCTTGAGCAGCGTCACCGCCCGCACGGCGACGCGTCGGCTGGTTCCCCCCTGCGCAAGCGACTGGCTCCACGCCGGCTCAAACGCACTACGGATCGCGTGGATGCCGGTCCGTTCGGCGGCGTCAAGCAAAGGACGCCAGACCATGGGGAACAGATGCGTGTGCTTGTGCGTGTCCAGGTGCGTGATACGGATGCCGGCTCGCTGCAGCTTTTCGATCTGCGCGAGAGCTTCGCGGAGGATGTCCTCGGAGTGAATGCGTCCCGTAAATAAAGCCTGAAGGAAGTGGGAGAGCCTGGGGCGGAAGTTGTGGCGGTCTGGTCCGAGCAGGCTGCGGATAGCATCCGGCGCCGAGACCGGCATACCATCGGTGAGGACGATGTGGCAGCCAACGCCGAGGTTGGGGTGGGCGCGGGCGACCTGAACGGCATCTTCGAAAGCGGGACCAGCGGCCATCAAAGTCGCGGAGGTCAGGACACCGGCAGCGCTCAATTCGCCGATCGCGCGGTTGATCCCGGGTGTGAGCCCGAAATCGTCGGCGTTGAGGATGAGGCGAGCGGGCATCGGAGTCCGTTCCAGAGGCTTCTAAAGCCTCGGAACGAGTATATTTCGCAGCTTAGCCCGTTGATTTCAAGGGCTGAATCTCTTAGAATGGTTATTGGGCCAAGCGTGGGGCGTGGCGACTCATTTAGGGTAAGAGCAGTTCTACTGAAAGTTTCAGTTCGTGCTGCAAACAGTTGAGAAAGAAGGAATATAACTGATGGCGAAGCGTCGTGGAAATCCGAACTGGGGCAAGCCGGAGCCGATCGGCCCGGTGGTCCCGACTGTAACTTCGTTTGAGCAGGTGGTGAAGGAATACAAGCTTACGCCCGACCAGTACGTGCGTTCGACGCGTCTGCGGGAGTGGGCCAGGCGGAACAAGAACTCGAAGTACATCCCCGAGGCGCTGCTGGAAGCGTGGGGCTTTGAGATCGAGTCCACCCTGTAAGTGAAACGTTGGAAGTTGTGAACGCCGCCTTCGGGCGGCGTTTTCTTTTGCCGGGCGGACGCAGCCCCAGGACTAGAGTCGGTCGAAATCATCCTACCAGGCATAAGCGGCCACAACCTCGGGCGCGCCGGGAACCTGGTTCTTGACCGTCGTGTGGAGTACCACCTCCACGTTTTTGTTCTCCCAGTTTTTGGGAAGCGATCTTGAAAGCTTGTAAATGGCTTGCGGATTCGCGATGAAGTCGCCCGCGGCTCTGGTTCCGGAGTATCCGACTCCGGCGATAATTAGGACCACTTTCCCGTTCCAGTTATTCAGAACCCGAGCAACGATGCCGTAGGTCTCCGATCGATCGAAATTGGCAACCCATCGCCTTTGTGCGTCGGAGCGATCGATGATCGTGCTGTGGCCCTGGAAACCAAAGCGAAGGTCTTCCATCATTGTGAGCGTCCAGATGTTGTTATGCGCACCGATCAGGATCGTAGGATTCTGTCGTAAGTCTCCATAGGTCAGATCGTTGACGAACCGAATGTCCAGCTTACGATGCTGTTGCGCCAGGATGTATTCAATGTTTGAGAGCGCTCCTACATCTCCAATGGTGAGGTACGTATTCACCGCGGGATTGATGTATTTGCTGTTGATCGGCGTATCGGGGGTCAGCGGGATGTAGGGATGCAGTCCCATCTCCTCGAAGGCGGTTTTCGGGTGCGTCTTGTAATACTCGTCCTCCCCTTCATTGGAGAGCTCGTACAGAGGGTTGTTCCCCATTCCAACCAGCACCGTGTTTGGATTGTCCAGCACCGGCGACCAGAACGAACGAAAAGCCTGCTGTTCCGGCGAGGGAGAGTAATGCAGCACGGCGATTGGCGTAATCGCCAGAGCCGCAGCTACCGGGATCCACCATTTTCGGAACCTTGCAGGGGAGGCCTGGGCGGTAGGAACATCGGCTCCATTCTCCGGCCGTCCCAGGACCTGCTCCGCGCCGGGAGACAAGGGCTCAGGTTCGCGGATCGAGCTGGCAGTCGCCGGATGCTGATTCCTGCTGGATCGCTCGAACACAGCTCGAAACGAGCCGGAGGGAATGTGAATCAGGACGGGCTCATCGCGAGAGCCCTGGTAATAAAGTGCAAGCCGCTTTCTGACCTCGGCCACACGGAGCCGAACAATCGGATCGGAGTTGGTGTCGTAGTCCGGAGGCCTGTCAAACAGGCTTGCCCCGATATTTCGCTCCTTCAGGGTCTCACCGTGCCCTGCGAGCGTCTCCAGGACGAGGAATTTCAGAATCTTCTGAATCTGCATACTGGAACGGAACGGGGGGCTCTGCAGGATCTCCGCCAGCGCCTTCCGCACCTCATCCGGAGGAATGGGGTCTGTCTCCTGCTGCCGGTCAGAAACGGCCTGTTCCTTGGTCGTGTGGGCCACACTTGACTCCCGGCGAATGAGATTGAGGACGAACTCAGAGTTGTCGGTGACAGTACTGTACACCGGCTATCTGGACTTGCCAAACCTCAGGTCCGCGACAGCGGCTGGACAGAAAAACACCGGATTAGCCCAAAGCAAACGATAAAGGTAGGGTTCGCCCATTCCCGCCACGATGTGCCACATAGGGACGAGTCACGCCTTGCTGAGGGTAGCGAATTTCACGTCAGTCGCCGGTCTGACGCCGTTCGAGGACACCTGATTTGGTCATTTACACGCTGCGGCACGGTGCAGTAGGGTAATCGGAGCTCAACCGGGTTTCGACGGATTGCTGAAGGTTCCAGGTTTTGGCCGCATGCCTGGTGACCAGGGGGTTCTATGGGTGTCAATGGTCTTCTGCGCGCACGCACAATGTGGGTGCGCATGTTTTTGTCGGTAACAATAGGCTGCTTCTGCGGAGCTTGGGCGGCACATGCCGAGAACCCGCACGATGTGCAACCCGAGGTGCTGAGCAATCCTGAGGTGAGCTACGGAGCTGGCGCGACCAGCATTACGGTCCACGGCATGCGCAAAGGTCAGGCGGACGGGCCCAAGGAGGACCGCCCTCTGCGCCTGCTTGGCAACTCCAGTCACACCAAACCGGGTGGGGGCGGTGGAGGCTCATCCGATGGTGCGTTGCAGAGCTCGGCCTATGTTAGCGGCGGTAGCGTAGCTCCCCTCCTGAACTTCGAAGGCCTTGGCAAGGGATTCCCCAACTTTTCCGTAGATTCGGCGCCCCCGGACACCAACGGCGCAGTGGGGGCCACGCAATATGTGCAATGGGTGAACGAATCGTTCGCTGTTTTTGACAAGGCAACGGGAAATACCCTCGCCGGGCCCATTGCCGGCAACCAGCTTTTCCAGGCGCTAGGATCCACTCATCCCTGCGCGACGAACAACGATGGAGATCCGATTGCCCTGTATGACAAGGTGAATCAGCGCTGGATCATGACGCAGTTCTCCGTAACCAACGGGACCTCGGTGGGCTTTTGGCAGTGCATCGCGGTCTCTCGGACGAGCGATGCCACTGGTGCCTACAACGTGTATGCATTCCGGCAGCCGAACTTCAATGATTATCCGAAGTTTGGCGTATTCAATGGCGTCTACTTCGGGACGTACAACATGTTCCAGGGCAATACGTTCGCCGGCGCGCGCGTATGCGCATACAACACCGCCGCGATGTTGACCGGTGCACCTGCCGCCGAGCAGTGTTTCCAACTCTCAAACCTCTACGGCGGCCTTCTGCCGGCGGATGTGGATGGATCGACGCAACCGGCAGCAGGAACCAGCGAGTATTTCCTCGCCTTCGGGTCCAATAGCCTGCTGACCTGGCGGTTCCACGTCGATTTTGCGAACAGCGGGAACAGCCAACTCGCCGGACCCTATACCACCTCCGTCGCGGCGTTCAGCGAAGCGTGCGGCGGTGGCACCTGTGTTCCGCAGCCGGGTACAACGCAGCTGCTGGATTCCCTTGGCGATCGTCTGATGTATCGGCTCTCGTACCGCAAGTTTGCGGATCATGAGTCGCTATTTGTGAATCACTCGGTCGCGGCGACGTCCAGTTACACCGGCGCACGCTGGTATGAATTGCGGCCTGCCTCCGGCGGAACGACCGGTGTCACCGTCGCCCAGCAATCCACCTTTGCACCCACAGGCGGGCTGTATCGCTGGATGGGCTCCATTGCAACCGATAGGTTGGGCGATATAGCGCTGGGATACAGCACTTCGTCGGCCACCTCCAGCCCCGCGATCCGGTTCTCCTACCGTACTCCGTCAGACAGCTTCGTCGGCCTTGGTTCGGAGCAGTTGATCCTCGCCGGCACCGGTTCGCAGACCAGGTCGCTCAATCGCTGGGGCGACTACAGTGCCATGACCGTCGATCCGGTGGACGACTGCACCTTCTGGTACACGAACGAGTATCTGTCGGCGAGCGGAACCTTCAACTGGCACACCCGGATTGCTTCCTTCCGGCTCAACGGCTGCCAATAGCTACGCAGAAGTTAAAGCGGCAGATGCCCTGGGCATCTGCCGCTTTTCTGCGTTTATGCCAGGTGAACGGCGCCAACATCGACGATGACGTTCCGGCGTGGCACGCCTCGCTCTTCGGCATGGGCAAGCATGGCCCGCAGAGCCCGCCCCAACGCCTCCCGCCGGTCTGCGCGGATCACGAAGTGAAAGCGATAGATCCGCTTCAGCCGGGAGATCGGAGCGGTCGCCGGGCCCAGCACGCGCAACCCTTCTAGGCGCGTCGTCGAGAACCAGTGCCCCAGCAGCTGCGACCAGGAGGCAGCCTCCTCCAGCACCTCGCTCTGGATGACCACATTGGTGAGCACGCTGAAAGGCGGGTAATGCATCCAACGGCGGTACTCGGATTCCTTGTCGACGAACCGCAGGTAATCATGCTCGGCGGCATAACGCACCGCATAGTGCTCAGGATGGTAGGTCTGCACCAGGACTCTCCCGGGAAGATCGCCCCGTCCCGCTCGCCCAGACACCTGAGTGAGGAGCTGAAAGACGCGCTCGGCGGCGCGGAAGTCAGGCAGTCCAAGCGCGTAGTCTGCACCGATCACGCCGACCAGCGTCACGCCGTGAATGTCGTGTCCCTTGGCAATCATCTGCGTGCCAACCAGCAGGTTGATCTCGCCGGAGTGAAGCCGCGTCAGCAGCCGTTCCATATCCGAGCGGCCTCGCACCGTATCCCGATCCATCCGCCCGATGCGTGCGCCGGGAAAGAGTTCCTGCAGTCGCTCTTCGCCCTGCTGCGACCCTGCACCCAGATAATAGAGGTGCTCGGAAGAGCATTTTGGGCAGGTCTTCGGCACGCTCCGGCGAAAACCGCAGTAGTGGCACTCCAGCCGGTCACCGGGGTGCGCGTGCAGGTCCGAGCCCGTCACCGGCTTGTGATAGGTCATTGCAATTGCACAGTTCTCGCACTCGATCTTCTCGCCGCACGAGCGGCACAGCACGGTGAAGGAGTAGCCCCGCCGGTTCAGCAGGATGATGACCTGCTCACCGCGATCGAGCGTCGCCTGCGTCTGCTCCACCAGGGCGCGCGAGAAGATGTCTTCCCGGCCGGTCTCACGGAACTCGGTGCGCATGTCCACCAGTTCGACCGAAGGCAGCGGGCGATTGGCCACACGCTGCAGCATCTCGATCCGCTGGTAGCGTCCGCGCTCGGAATTGTGCCAGCTCTCGAGCGATGGAGTCGCGGAGCCAAGCACGACGACGGCATCCGAGTACTTCGCGCGCATCACCGCTACGTCGCGTCCGTGGTACCGCGGCGTCTCCTCCTGCTTGTAAGAGCTGTCGTGCTCCTCGTCCACCAGGATCAGTCCCAGGTTCGGAAGCGGAGCAAACACCGCGGAACGGGTGCCCACCACAATGCGCGCCTCTCCGCGGCGAATCCTGTGCCACTGCTCCGCGCGCTCATCCGGCGTCAGGCCGGAGTGCAGCAGAGCGATTTGCTGTCCGAAGGCCGCGAACATCTGCCCCGCCATCGCCGGGGTAAGCCCGATCTCCGGGACCAGCATCAGGGCGGACTTGCCCGCGTCGAGCGCTCGCTGCATGGCGGCGAAGTAGACCGTAGTCTTACCTGAGCCTGTGACTCCGTAGAGCAGCAGCGGCTTGAATCCACCATGCTGCATCGCAACAGCGATCGCCGAGAGCGCCTCCATCTGCGCCTCGTTCAGCGCATGTTCGTGGGCATGCTTTTTGCCGTTTGCGGCAAGTCCACCTAGATGAAACGCCTCCGGGGCGTCTTCCATCGCCACCAGTCCTCGCTTCACCAGAGTGCCAAGCGTCGACTGCGGCACCTGAAGCTCGCGGAGATCGCGCACCCGCATCTTGCCGCCTGCTGCCGCCAGCTCTGCCAGAATCGCCGTCTGGTTCTCGTTCAGCTTCGGGATGCGTGCATCGGGGACGAGCACGGCGATACGCTCCGTCCGCCGCGCATCGCGCTCCTCAGCCAGCGCTTCGCGGGCGATCCACTTCTTCCGCACCATCCCATCCAGCAGCGACTTCCCCGCGCGCGTGGCCGAGCGCACGGCGGAGGCTTTGGCGGGTGTGCCATCCTCCAGGTAATTGAGCACGGCGTATTCCCGGTTCTGATCTTCGGGTGCGAGCCGCGACCTCCGCGAGGCACCCTTCTGTGCTCCCTCATACAGCACGCGGCGGCCCGTGTCCGTGATGGCGTAGACAAACTGCCGCTTTACCTCCGCCGCCAGTGGCAGCATGCCTCGCAGAACTTCGCCGAGCGGCGCAACATAGTACTGCGCGATCCATGACGCAAGCCGCATCAGTTCCTCGGGAAGCAGGGCAGCGGTATCCAGCACCTGCTGGACGGGCTTCACTTCTATCTCTTCCGGTGGGCGCTCATCGTGCAGCCGCACCACCACGCCCATTAACCTCTGCCCGCTGAATGGAACCAGCACCCGTCCGCCGACCGCAGGCGTACGCCCGCTTGCGGGCTCCTCAGAATTGAGCGCGTAGGTGAACGTGCGGTCCAGCGGGACCGGCAATGCGACATCGCAGAAGGTGGGCATTCCATTCAAGAGTAAAGCCTTGGCTCACGGCCGGGACTGCCATTCAGTCCTCCGAATTCGCCGCTTGCTGCAGAGGTTCCCCGTTCGCGCTTGGTGGGTCCAGACCGGCGCCGCACGATGCTATCCTGAACAGGGATTTGCACGATCTGCAGGGCCAATAATTCAGCACAATATGAGGTGTTTCAGCATGGCGACCGCGACCATTGACAAGGCAGGACTGGGCAGCACAGCAGCGGATTACAAAGTGGCCGATATCGGACTGGCGGACTTTGGCCGCAAGGAGATCGATATCGCCGAAAAGGAGATGCCGGGCCTGATGGCAGTTCGCGAGAAATACGCCGCGGACAAGCCGCTCGCCGGCGTGCGCGTGACCGGTTCGCTGCACATGACCATCCAGACCGCGGTGCTGATCGAAACCATGGTGGCGCTCGGCGCCGATGTGCGCTGGGCCAGCTGCAACATCTTCTCCACCCAGGACCACGCCGCCGCCGCAATTGCTGCTGCTGGCGTGCCCGTATTCGCCTGGAAGGGTGAAACCCTGGAGGAGTACTGGTGGTGTACCAACCAGGCGCTGAATTTCCCCGGCGGCAAGGGTCCGCAGCTTGTGATCGATGACGGCGGCGACGTGACTCTGCTGATCCACAAGGGCGTTGAACTGGAGAAGGGCGACAAGTGGGTCGATTCACCCTCCCGCTCGCACGAGGAGAAGGTCATCAAGGACCTGCTCAAACAGGTGTACGCGGAGAACAAGACCCGCTGGGCCGAGGTGGCCAAAGAGTGGCGTGGCGTCAGTGAAGAGACCACCACCGGCGTGCACCGGCTCTACCAGATGATGGAGCAGGGCAAGCTCCTGGTTCCGGCCATCAATGTCAATGACTCGGTCACCAAGTCGAAGTTCGACAACCTGTATGGCTGCCGCGAGTCGCTGGTGGATGGCATCAAGCGCGCGACCGACGTCATGATCGCCGGCAAAGTCGCGGTCGTCTGCGGCTACGGCGACGTCGGCAAGGGCTCTGCTGCGAGCCTCCGCGGAATGGGCGCGCGGGTCATGGTCACTGAAATCGACCCCATCAACGCGCTGCAGGCTGCCATGGAAGGCTACCAGGTCACCACACTCGAGGAGACGCTCGGCGTCGGAGACATCTACGTCACCTGCACTGGCAACGTGGACATCATCACCGTGGAGCACATGCGCCTGATGAAGGATCAGGCGATCGTCTGCAACATCGGCCACTTCGATAACGAGATCCAGATGGAGCCGCTCAACGCGCTTGTCGGCAAGACTGTGAGCAGGCTGAATATCAAGCCGCAGGTCGACAAATATACCTTCGAGGGCGGTCCGAGCATCTTTGTCCTCGCTGAGGGGCGCCTGGTTAACCTGGGCTGCGCGACCGGCCACCCGAGCTTTGTAATGTCCAACAGCTTCGCCAACCAGACGCTGGCGCAGCTCGACCTCTGGAAGAACAAGGACACCTACAAGGTCGGCATTTACATCCTGCCCAAGAAGCTGGATGAAGAAGTAGCCCGGCTGCACCTGGAGAAGATCGGCGTAAGACTCACGACACTGTCCAAGCGCCAAGCCGACTACCTGGGCGTGCCGGTGGAAGGTCCGTACAAAGCAGAGCACTACCGCTACTAAGCGCGGCACGATTTGCAGGCTGCTACTGGCTTATCTCGGTCACGGTTCAGGTGCGTGGCAGGTTTTGCGCGTACCTGGTCCGAGGCACCGGCGAGTATTGCTCTGCTTCGGCGTAGATCCCCTATGGGACTTTGCAGACTGCCAAGAGTGCGTTGTGCCAGGGGCAACCAAGGCCGTTCGGCTGTGGATACGACACCAACACCCAGTTCACCCCAAACTGTTCTTTCAGGCGTTCGAAGTCAGCCAAGCGAAAATGTTTCCAGCCGGTTTCGGCGTGAAGCTCGCGTTGCCATCGCAGAGACAGGTCCTCTGCCTTGGTGACCACCGCCGCGTCTTTGTCAGCATCGGCAAGAGCACTCCGCTCCGCCAGGGCTCGGAATCCATCGTTGTCTTCCTCGGGCGCTGCCATATACTCCGGATCGACGGCGAAGTAGGCGTCTTGCGGCGTATTTTTCCGGATCCAGGTAAAGGCTTGCAGCCATGGATTCTGGCTCGGCCGCCCCGGAAGCTCGATGTGTTGTGTCGCAGCAAAGAGATGCCGTTGAGTGAAAAACATTGTGCCGTTCGCAAGCATGATAAAGAACACCCACCGTATCACCCGCGTCTCCAGCAGGTATTTCCCCAGATACGCACCGAGCACCAGAACGAGGAAGATATACGCGAGTTGCAGGAACCGCATAGGCTCAAGCGTGCACAATGCGGGAAACCGAGTGGGTGACAGAATCAGCAGGGCTAGGGTGAGATGAAAGAGGCAGTACAACAGGACTGCGGTTGCAAATCGCGAAAGACGCAACTGCTGACGTCTTCTTGCGAAGCGAGCGACTCCCCAGAAGATGATCAGCGGCCCGATTACACCTAGCCATTCGTACCAGGTCCACTGGAATAGATGGTAGCAATGCCGCGAGCTGACGGCGTCCAAAAAGGGTTGCGAGGGTTTGTCGAAGATCCAGCCGAATGGGATGACAGCGGCGATGTTCAAGCGGTGCACCTGGCTCGCTTCAGTGAAATGATGCGAGCGCCACATTGATATTCGCTTCCGCACTGGTTCTGAATGGGTGAGCATCAAAACACAGCAGAACGAAATTCCCATAGCACCCATCAATGGATGCAAGAGAAAGGATACTGCCAGCAGAGGCAGCGCTTGCCATTTGCGTCCTGCAAGAATGCGCGCAACTGCACACAGGATCAAGGCAGTCGCTGGATTCCTGGGATGCAAATACTGGTCCGCAAGGTAGAGGGCTGTTCCGGCAACGGGAAGAGTCAGTGCGGCAGATAGCATCGCCATACCGCCCCAACGCGATGTTGTCTCCTCAAAGAGTGCGGAAAGGATGCTCCAGGAGGCGTAGAAGATCAACATCAATGAGACGACTTGGCCGAGTAGTTCTGCCGAACCTACGGAAAGCCGACTGGCTTGTACTAAGTGCGCCATCCAAACGTGGAAGAAGCTGGTGCGCATCTGTGACATAAAAAACGGGCGATCGAACGGGTAGAGCGACGGGTTTACGGCATATTTCACGGCGGCAAGATACACCGTGTCGTCTTCGGCGCCAGGATGGTAGCCCATTGTCAGAAATCCGCCGATCGTAAACAACAGAACGGGGATGAGACGGGAACTATGCAAGAATCTTTTGCATTGGCCAAAAAGAGAGGGAGGTTTCGTCAGACCCAGTCTGGTCTCAGCTGCACAGGTCAAGGCGGACCCAGATTCTGTCTGTACAGCTTCTTCGAGTCCAGTTATGGCTGTGATCGATGACCCTTGTTCGGGTTGCGGCACCAAGATCTCTTTCGTCACTCGGAACCAGGAACACCGAGCGGGTATATTAGTTGCTTATCTTGGACGGACTGTGTGTTCCGGGGGTTTCGATGGACCGCAAAGAAATCGTAGCAAAGAAGCAGCAGTATATATATCCGGCCGTCGCCAACTACTTCACCGATCCGCTGCCGCTGGAGCGCGGCGAGATGCAGCATGTGTGGGACGTGGAAGGGAAGAAGTACCTCGACTTCTTCGGCGGCATCGTCACCGTCGGCGTAGGCCATGCCAATCCCCGCATCACCTCCGCCACCAAGGCGCAGATCGATAAGCTGGGCCACACCTCTACGCTCTATCCGCACCAGACCATGGTGGAACTGGCGGAGAAAATTGCGCAGATTACTCCGGGGCGGCTCGAAAAAAGCTTCTTCACCAGCTCCGGCTCCGAGGCCAACGAGACCGCCATCGATTCAGCACGCATGCACACCGGCAATATGGAGATTATCGCCCTGCGGCACTCCTACTCCGGACGCTCTTCGCTGACGCGTTCGCTCACCGGCATTGCCGCATGGCGTAAGGCAACCTATCAGATCGGCATCGTGCACGCGATGAACCCTTACTGCTACCGTTGCCCCCTCGGCAAGACCTACCCCTCCTGCGAGGTGGCCTGCGCTCAGGACATCGAGAACGTCATTCAGTCCTCAACCTCCGGCGCAATCGCCGGCATGATTGCCGAGCCAATACAGGGCGTTGGAGGCTTCATCACTCCGCCCAGGGAGTACTTCAAGATCGCCTTCTCCATAGTCAAGCGCTACGGCGGCGACTTCATCGCCGATGAGGTGCAGACCGGCTGGGGACGCACCGGCAAAGGCTGGTTCGGCATCGAGCACTGGGAGGTGGAGCCCGACATCCTCACGGCGGCGAAGTCGCTGGGCAACGGTTTCCCCATCGGTCTCACCGTAGCCACACCGGAAGTTGCGAATGCCTATCAGGGCCCGACCATCGCCACCTTCGGCGGCAATCCGGTGGCCTGCGCGACGGCCAGTGCCGTGATCGACCTCATCGAAGAGGATGACCTCATCCGCAACTGCGACATCGTGGGAGGCTACCTCCGCGCCGGACTGGAAGAGCTGCAGCGCAAATATCCGGTCATTGGAGACGTGCGTGGCATGGGACTCATGCAGGCTCTGGAACTGGTCACCGATCCTCAGACCAAAGAGCCGGCCCCGAAGCTCGCCAATGAAATACTGGAAGCCGCACGGGAGCGGGGCCTGCTTATTGGCAAGGGAGGCATGTACAACAACGTTCTGCGCATGTCTCCGCCCATGAACATCGGCAAATCGGACGTGGATGAGGCGCTGCGACTGCTGAATGAGAGTTTTGCCGCTGTGACCCAGCGCTCGATGGCAACGGCTTAGTCCTCGGTCAATCAGTTCGGTACAATCGAGCCAACGCATGGCCGCGCCGAATCATTTCTCTTGCCTCATAAAGAGGCGCCCCCGCCCGCTCCGCACGGTGAGCACATGAGCGCCGAGAAGCCGCATGGCCTGGCCAGGCGGCTGGTCAAGACCATCCCCGGGCTGCTGATCAGCGCCTTCTTCCTGTGGCGTACCTTCTTCCCTCACAATCATCCGGCCATCTCGCGTGCGCAACTGCGCAGTATGCGCATGGTAGAGCCCATGTGGCTCATCCCCTTCCTGATTTTTTCAGTCGTCAGCTACACCGTGCGGAGCCTGCGGTGGAAGCGCATGATGCGTCCGGCGGGAACCTCCTTTTCCACCTGCGCGCGCGTGTACATGACCTCGCTCGCCGCGAATAACATTCTTCCGCTTCGCATCGGCGACATCATGCGTGTATTCACCTATGCGCCGGAGCTGGGCGCTTCACCATCGTTCATTCTCTCCACCGTCATTCTGGAAAAGCTGCTGGACATCTTTGTCCTGGCCGTGTTGTTTGTCGCCACCATGGCCTCCAGCGTCTCTCCGCGCCTGCGTGTTGCGGCCAGTGCAGCGGTCGGCATCTCCGCGCTGGCTATTCTCGTGCTGCTGCTGGGTGCGCGATCGCTGGCCGAGCCGCTCTCCAGGCTCTTCGCGCGTTTTCCGCATCAGAAGCTCCTGGTCAAGCTGGAGAACTGGATCATGCTTGCCCTCGACTGCATCCGCCAGATCGGCCTCATGGGCACTTTATTTCTGCTCATGGAGACGGTAGTAATCTGGTCGTCCGAGGCCATCATCTATCTCTCGTCCATGGATCTGATCGGCCTCGCCTCCAATCGGTTGGCCCCCTGGAACTGCGTTGCCTTCGTCAACCTCTCGTTCCTGATTCCGAGTTCCCCAGGCGGTATCGGCCCATTTGAGGCTGCGGCGCAGAAGGCGCTCGTCACGCATGGAGCCCATCCCGGCGCGGCCGCGCTCTACGGGCTCGCACTGCATCTCTGGATGCTGATCACGGTAACCGGGGTCGGCGGCGGCTGGTTCCTCTATCACCGCTATCGCATCGGCCGCCACGACTCGCTGCTGGATGAGATCGAGACCCTGCCCGAGCTGCCCGGCTAAGTTCGCCCGAACGCGTTGCCGGCTTTAGTAGACTGAAAAGTAAGCATGTATCGCACAATTCAGCAGCAGCTCCAGGCCCGCATTCAGGCCATCCTTCACCACAAATACGAAGTTTCCCTCGCTCAATTCGCCGTGGAGCAGCCCCCCGCCATCGCCATGGGAGAGCTCGCGCTTCCCGTGGCCTTCGAGCTGGCCAAGCGGCTGCGCAAGGCACCCCGCGCCATCGCCACCGAGCTTGCCGCCGAACTCAATGCTTCGCTCAGCGAGCTGCCCCTGGTCGCCTCGGTCGAGATCGCTGGCGCCGGTTACCTCAACGTGCGTCTGGACCGCGCCGCCGTGGTCCGCGAGATCGCCGCCGACCGCCACGCCAATATCGGCGGCTCCGGATTCAAGCTCGTGGAGCACACCAGCATCAACCCAAACAAAGCCGCGCACATCGGCCACCTGCGCAACGCCATCCTCGGCGACACCTTCCAGCGCCTGTTGCGCGGCGACGCCTATAAATCCGGCTATCAGGTGGGCGTGCAGAACTACATCGATAACACCGGCGTTCAGGTGGCGGATGTCGTTGTGGGTCTCATGCACCTCGAAGGGAAGACGCTCGCCGGCACGCGCGAGCTGATGAACGATCTCGCATCGCACCACCAGCGCATCGATTTCTACTGCTGGGATCTTTATGCGCGCGTCAGTCAGTGGTACACAGGCGGCGGCTCGGACGACGCCGCACCGCCCCAACCTGCCGAGCTCGCACGCCGCAAGCAGGTTCGGCTGGACACCCTGCACGCCATCGAACACGGCGGCAATGAAGCCGCGGATATCGCCGAGCTCATCTCCACCGCCATCGTCCGCCGGCACCTCGAAACCATGCAGCGGCTCGGCATCGAGTACGACTTCCTTCCCCGCGAAAGCGAGGTGCTCCACCTCCACTTCTGGGACGCCGCCCGGCAGTTAATGCTCGATAAGGGTGTCCTCTACCTCGAGACCGAGGGCAAGAACAAGGGCTGCTACGTCATGCGCCGCGCAGGAAATGAGAGCGAGGCGACAGCCGACGGCGCTCCGGATGAGGATGCCAAAGTCATCGTCCGCTCCAACGGCACCGTCACCTACGTTGGCAAAGACATCGCTTACCACCTCTGGAAATTCGGCCTTCTGCCCGGCAAAGACTTCGGTTATCAGCCCTTCTACACCTATGCCGACGAGCGCACCTGCTGGATCTCGACCTCCGGCGAGTCCGCTGCCAACGCACCCACCTTCGGCCGTGCCGATGCCATTTACAACGTCATCGACTCGCGCCAGAACGATCCCCAGAACAACGTGATTGCCGCCCTCCGCGGCATGGGCTTCACCGATGCCGCCGACCATTACACCCACTTCAGCTATGAAATGGTTGCCATGACTCCGCGCTGCGCCAGCGACCTCGGATATCAGCTCACCGAGGAGGACCGGCAGCGGCCGTTCATCGAGGTCAGCGGGCGCAAGGGCTACGGCGTCAAAGCAGATGATCTGATGGACAAACTGATTGCGGCGGCACTGGCCGAAGTCGACACGCGTCACCCGGAGCTGCCTGCGGCAGAACGGGAGCAGATCGCACGGCAGATCGGGGTTGGCGCGCTGCGTTACTTCATGCTGCGCTACACCCGCAATACAGTCATCGCGTTCGATTTCAAGGACGCCCTCAGCTTTGAGGGTGAGACCGGTCCCTATGTACAGTACGCCATCGTGCGCGCCGCAAACATCTTCCGCAAGGACGGCTCAACTCCCCAGGCCGCGCTGCAGGCAATCCAGACCACCGACCTCTCCGCGCTCAATGGTGACGAAGGCACAAGCGTCTGGGAGACATGGCTGCTGGCCTCCAGGCTGAGCCTGCTGATCGAGCAGGCCATTGCGACTGCCGAGCCCGCCTACCTGGCCCGCTACGCGTTCCAGCTTGCCCAGCAGTTCAACAACTTCTACCACAAGCACCATGTGCTCAATGAGCAGGACCCTGCGAAGAAGACGCTGTATCTCGCAACGGCCGCGGTGGCGATGCGAGAGATGACGCGTGCCCTCGCCTACCTCGGCATTAAGTCTCCGCCCGTCATGTAGCAGATCCTAGCCGGCCCACGCCCGCACCCACTCCACAATAGACCGCACGGCGACACCGCTCGGCCCATAGGCGATCCAAGGCTTCTTCTCCTCGTTCCACGCGCACCCGGCAATATCCAGGTGGACCCACGGCGTGTCCCCTGCGAACTCCTTCAGAAACATCGCTGCCGAGGTCGCGCCGCCATACCGATTCTTGCCCGTGTTCATGATGTCGGCAATCTGGCTCTGGATGTGATCGCGGTAATCGTCGGTGCAGGGAAGCCGCCATCCCTTTTCTCCCGACACGCTAAGCGCCTGCGTAAATCTCTCGTACGTCACTTCATCGTTGGAGAACACGCCGAAGTTGATCAGTCCCAGCGCAACCATGCAGGCCCCGGTCAACGTGGCTGCGTCGATCAGATGCGTGCAGCCCAGCGTCTTCGCGTAGTGCAGGCCGTCGGCAAGCACCAGCCGTCCCTCGGCGTCGGTGTTCACAATCTCAATCGTCTTGCCGGACATCGCCGTCACTACGTCGCCCGGTTTGAAGGCCGCTCCATCCGGCATGTTTTCCGCCGAGCAGATCACCGCCTTTACTCGCACTGCGGGCTTTAGCTCTGCAATCGCCTTCATCGCGCCGATCATGGCGGCGGCTCCGGCCATGTCGTATTTCATCTTCTCCATCCCGTCGGCGGGCTTGATTGAAATGCCTCCGGTGTCGAAAGTGATGCCCTTTCCCACCAGACCCAGCACGGGTGCATCGGCCTTCGGCGCAACCTCCGGCTCGTAGTGGATCACGATCAGTGCGGGAGGCTGCGCGGATCCCTTGGCCACCGACCAGAACGCTTCCATCCTGAGCTCGCGAATCTTTTCCGTCGAGTAGACCTCGCACTTCAGTCCAGCGTCATCGCACATCGCTTTGGCCCGTTGTCCCAGGACCGCCGGTGTCAGCACGTTGCCGGGCTCGTTCACCAGCGATCTCGTGAAGTTCTGCGCACGCGCCAGGACGAGCCCTTCTGCGAAGCCGCGCCTGGTCGCATCATCGGACGCCCCCTCGGCGCTGCGACAAAGAAGTGAGACCGTCTCGACCGGAACGTCCTTGCGATCGCTTCGGTACGTGTTGTAGTCGGGCGCACCCAGCTCCACCCCTTCCACTACTGCGCGCGCCACGGATCCGGCCTCCAGCTTTATGGATTCATCCGCAGTGGGCAGCGCCACCGCGAGCGCCTTCAGACTGCGCTGACGCGCCGCACGCACAGCCGTTCCAGCCGCCTTCCGGACAGCATCGCTGGTGATCTCGGCGGCCTTGCCCGCTCCCACAATCAGCAGCCGCGTCGCCTTCAACCCCGCGGGATTGTGCAGCAGTGCGGTTTCACCCAGGCCGCCCTTGAACTCGCCGGAGCCGAGCAGTTGTTGTGCCGCTGCCGTAAGAGCAGGCTCCGCACTCAGCAGTCGAATGCTGGGCGAATCTGTCGAGGCGGCGAAGTTAGCAGCGAAAACGGCGAGCAGCGGCGTTTCGAATGCGTCCGCATTCTGAAAGAGAAGCCTTGTATCCATCCTTCTATCGTAGCTGCTTCGTTCCGCCCACGCAGACGCCGCTCGACTCTCAGGGCAACCGCACGACGAGGCCGATTCCAATTCCAAACAGGTTCACCTTCGGAGGATTCGGAATGCTGGAGATCGCTGACATGCGCAGATACGTGATCTCAGGCAGGCGCAGGTCAACCCGCGGCAGAACCGTGGTCTCTAGGCCGCCGATCACGCCGTACTGGAGTTTGTTGCTGTAGTGGGTCGCCGTTGAGGAGCTTCCCGCGAAGCGGCTGCCACCGAAGCCAATCTCCCCCTGGATATAGGGGTTGAGAGACAGCACCGGCGGCCGGACCTGAAGACGCGGCCCGATTAGGAAATTACGGAAACGGTAATTGTTTCCCGTTTGATAGGAGCCTCGCAGATCCAGCCCCGCGTGGATCGGGCCGGCGTTCAGGAAGCTGCTGTAGGCGCCCAGCGTGAAGCCCTTGTACCAGGAGTCCACCGCTTCATCGTGGGTCGCGTCAAGCTGTCCATAGATCCCGAGCTGCGCATGCGCGGACTGCACACCTGCGAGGCAGAAAAGAAGACTAATCAGGGCGAGCGCAAGGTTCTTCATCGGTCCTCCGTTAGAAGCGAACTCGATCGTTGCGGTCTCTATTGCTCATGGTAGTTGCGGATTAACCCGCCATCCAGGATGAACGTCGAGCCGGTCACGTAGCCGGCCTCCTCGCTGGCCAGATACGCGACCAGCCCCGCCACCTCGGCCGAGGTTCCCATCCGGCCCAGCGGAATGTTGTTCAGCAGCGCCTGCAGCTGCTGCTTGTTATCGAGCAGGCTCTTGTTGATCGGCGTAATGATCGCTCCCGGAGCGACATTGTTCACCGCAATATTGTGCGGCCCCAGTTCCACCGCCAGATTCCGCATGAGCATCCGCAGGCCACCCTTACTGGCGGCGTAGCTCGCAAAGTGCGGGAACACCATATCCTCGTGTACGGACGAGATATTGATGATGCGGCCCGGCTGTTTGGCTGCGATCAGCCGCCGCACAAACGCCTGGCTGAGAAAGAACGCTCCTTTCAGGTTCACGTTCATCACCAGGTCGTAATCGGCCTCCGTCACCTCCCAGAAATCCGCGCCTTTCTCCACTCCAGCGTTGTTCACCAGAATGTCCCCGCGCCCGAACCGGTTGTACGTCTCGGCCACCAACTTTTCAATGTCCTCGAGCTTGGTCACGTCCGCCTGGACGATCGTCGCCGTTCCTCCCGCCTGCGCAATCGCCTGGCTCGTGTCCTCTGCTCCTTCCGCCCGGCCAATATAATCGATCACCACCTTGGCTCCCTCCGCGGCCAGGCGGATCGCAATCGCCTGCCCAATTCCGGACGAGGCGCCGGTCACAATGGCCACTTTCCCCGCAAGCCGGTTCGGGACGGCGAATTTGCGGGCAGCGTTGATATCGGTGGGTTGGTTCGGCAGCTGATTCGAAGAAGAAGGCTCAGAGCTCATAACTCATTATGAGTCGAGTGAGGGCCATTGGGATGCGCGGCGTCCCCGGAAGAACTCCGTCAGCATCGTTCCACACTCGCGACCGAGCAATCCGCACGAGACCTCCACCTTATGGTTCAGCTGCGGATGATTCATCACGCTCAGCACCGATCCGCACGCTCCCGCCTTCGGGTCCAGCGCACCATAGACCAGACGCGCAACTCGCGCATGCAGAATCGCTCCAGCGCACATCGCACACGGCTCCAGCGTCACATACAAGGTGCAGCCAGGCGCCAGCCGGTAATTTTCCACATGCCGCGCCGCCTGCCGCAGCGCCACAATCTCCGCGTGCGCCGTCGGATCGTGGTCGCGTAGAACGCGGTTCTGCCCGCGTCCGATGATCTCGCTTCCACCCTCGCCCGTCCGCACCAGAATCGCCCCTACCGGCACCTCGCCCGCGCTCTCGGCTGCGCGAGCCTCCGCAATCGCAGCGCGCAGAAACTCAAGATCGTTCTGTTCGGCATCGCTCATAGCATCGCAAACTCAGGGCGAGCACAAGTTCTCGCCTCTAGGTTCAGCATACAGAGAGCACCGCTTCACCCAGCAATTGGATCTGCTCCAGCACGCGGCGTAGTCCCCAGCGCCCGGTAAAGCCCCGCCATCTGCTCCAGCGGCACCGTCTCCGCACGCGCCTGCGCCTCCACCTGCTCCGGCCATCCCGCCCGCAACTGCTCCGCGCCATATCCCGCAGCACGCAAATTGTTCGCCAGCGTCTTACGCTTCTGCGCGAAGCACGCATGCAAAAACCGGTCGAAGCCGTCAGGGTCCACCCCAAGCTCCTCAAATCGCGGCGCAAACTCCAGCCGCACCACCGTCGAGTACACCTCAGGCGGCGGTGAAAACGCCGACGGCGGCAGCGTAAACAGCTCCTCCACCTTTGCATGCATCTGCGTGGTCGCCGAGAGCAGCCCATACTCCCGCCCCCCCGGAGCCGCCGCGACCCGCTCCGCCACCTCGCGCTGCATCATCAGCACAGCCCGCGAAAACAGCCCCGCCCGGCTGCCCGCGAACAGCTTCAGCAAGATATCCGACGTGATGTAGTAGGGCAGATTCCCAACCACACTCGCATGTTGGTCCACGCCGCTCAGCGACCGCAAATCCACCTCGAGCACATCGCCTTCTACAATCTCGACGCTCCTCTGTTCCCGGAACCGGAAGCGCAGCTCCGCCGCCAGCGACCGGTCCAGCTCCACCGCGACCAGCCTGCGGCAGCGCGGAGCCAGGATCGACGTGATCGCGCCATGCCCCGGACCAATCTCGACAATCGTCGCCTCACGCACATCACCCAGAGCGTCGGCAATGCGCACACGCGCCGCTTCATCCACGAGGAAGTTCTGCCCCAGCTTCGGTTTGCGCTTCATCCCTCTAGACTCTAACGCGCTGGCCCCCTTGACCCACGCAAGTACAATCGAGAGAGACACCCAGCAAAGGATCCTCCACCGTGCAGGTCGAGCTGTTCGATACAAGTCTGCGGGATGGCCTGCAGCAGCCGAATCTCGAAATCTCCGTCCCCAATGCAGTCCGGCTGCTGGAGCGCATGGGCTCCTTCGGCGTTCAGTATGCGGAGATCGGCTTCGCCGGTGCCAACCAGTTCGTCTCTGACCTCGCCACCGCGCTCGAAAAGGCAGACACCGGCGTCACCCGCCTCGCGCTCTTTGGCCGCTCGCGCGGTCGCGGCCGCAAGGTGGAAGACTGGCCCGACGTCCAGAGCATGGTGCGCCATAAGGCTCACATCCCGGTCGCCGTGATCGTCGTCAAGTCGCGCCTGCTCGATGTCGTCAAGTCCCTCGAAACCACTCCGGAAGAAAATCTGCAGATGGCGTGCGACACCATCGCCTACCTCCAGGACAACGGACTCGAGGTCTTCGTCGACCTGGAGCACGCCATGGACGCCGCCTGCATGCGCCGCGAGAACGGCGAGCCCTGCGATCCTGAATTCGGCGCCGGCACCGTAGAGTTCTTCCACCGCATGGTCGATCAGTGCGTTCGACAGGGCGTCAGCCGCATCGTTGTCTGCGATACCAACGGCGGCGCCTCCCCCGAGGAGGTCATCCGCGTCTTCGGCGAGCTTCGCCACCGCCATCCCTCCGCAGGTTTCGGCTTCCACGGACACACCGACCGCGGCCTCGGCGTCGCCAACAGCCGCGCCGCCATCCTCGCCGGAGCCGTCCAGGTGCAGGGCACCCTGATCGGTACCGGAGAGCGCTGCGGCAACGTCAACCTCACCACCGTCATCGGCAGCATGCAGCTTCGCGGCGAAGCCACCTTCGTCAGCGACTCCGCGCTTCGCGGTCTCACCACGCTCGCCCATTCCACCTACGCAGCCTTCGGTTTGCAGGCGCCGCACGGAGCGCCCATCGTCGGCGCCGGAGCCTTCGGCACCTGGGCCGGCATGCACGGCTCCAGCGAGCGCAAAAATCCCGGCGCCTATCTCTGGTGCGATCCCGAGCGCATCGGCGCCGCCTCCGTCATCGGTGTCAACGCGCTCTCCGGCCGCGCCAACATCATGCTCCTGGCCGCGCAGCTTGGGGTTCCGCTCACCAGCGAGCAGGCACAGCTTCTGCTCGACAGCAACAAGGCCATGATGGATGGCGGCGGATTTACCGCCAGCGACGTCTCCTTCCGCCTCGCCTGCATGCGTGTGCTCGGCACTCTACCGGAGTACTTCGGAGTCAAAGCCTGGCGCGTCGTGGATGAGTCGGACCTCGCAGGCAGCCGCTTCGTGCAGGCAGTCATGTCCTTTGCCTTTGCCAACGGCAAGCTCGCCACCAGCCGCGCCGAGGGTGAGGGGCCGGTCGACGCGCTCACCCGGGCCATGCGTCAGGAACTCGAGCGGTGGTATCCCTCGCTCGCGCTCATGCGTCTCGATACCTTCAGCGTCACCGCGCTGGATGTCTCTGCCGATGACACCGCCGCCTATGTTCGCGTCACTGTCAGCTTCCACGCCGAAGGGCACGAGCCCTGGGCTACCGCGGGAGTCAGCAGCGACCTCAATCAGGCCGCGCTCATGGCGATAATCGACGGATTCCACTACTGGTTGCTGCAATCCGGCACATCGACCCCATAGCGCTGGAGCTATACTGATCTTTCCGCGCAGCAGAAACAACACACACTGAACGACAGAAGGGTACTGAGAAGGATGTCATCGAACCCCGCCGGAACGCAGGATCCGGCCAGCATCAAACCAGCCACTGGAAAGCTTGGAATCATGACCGTCGGCATGGGCGCCGTCTGCACCACGCTCATCGCCGGGGTGGAGGCCGTCCGCAAAGGGCTGGCCAAGCCCATCGGCTCGCTCTCACAGATGGGTACCATCCGCCTGGGCAAACGCACCGAGAACAACACACCCCTGATCAAAGACTTCGTCCCCATCGCCGATCTCAACGAGGTCGTTTTCACCGGCTGGGATATCTTCGGCGGCAATCTCTACGACGCCGCGAAGACCGCACAGGTCCTGGACCGCGAGCACCTCCAGGAGATCCGCCCCTTCCTCGAAGGCATCGAGCCCATGCCCGCCGTCTTCGACCAGTATTACGTCAAGCGGCTGGAAGGGAAGCACGTAAAAAAGGGCCGCAACAAGTGCGATCTCGCCAGCCAGATCCGCAATGACATCGCCGACTTCAAGACCCGCACCGATCGCCAGGTCATGATCTGGACTGGCTCCACAGAAATCTTCCTCGAGCCCTCGGCGGTGCATCAGTCGCTCGCCGCATTTGAAAAGGGACTGAATGAGGACGATCCCGGCATCACGCCTTCCATGATGTACGCCTGGGCCGCCCTCAAGGAGGGAATCCCCTTCATCAACGGCGCACCCAACCTCACCGTGGATATTCCGGCGCTCAACGAACTCTCCCGCAAGATGGGCGCACCCATCTGCGGAAAGGACTTTAAGACCGGCCAGACCTTCATGAAGTCGGTGCTGGCTCCCGCCTTCAAGGCGCGGCTGCTCGGAGTCTCCGGCTGGTACTCCACCAACATCCTCGGCAATCGCGACGGCGAGGTGCTGGACGACCCCGAGTCCTTCAAGACCAAGGAAGAATCCAAGCTCGGCCTGCTCGATGTCATCCTGCAGCCGGAGCTCTACCCGGACCTTTACAAGGACATCTACCACAAGGTCCGCATCAACTATTACCCACCCCGCGGCGATAACAAGGAAGGCTGGGACAACATCGACATCTTCGGCTGGCTCGGCTATCCGATGCAGCTCAAGGTCGACTTCCTCTGCCGCGACTCCATTCTCGCCGCGCCGCTCGCGCTCGATCTCTGCCTTTTCATGGATCTCGCGGCCCGAACGCCCAGCCTGCGCAGCCTCGGCATCCAGGAGTGGCTCAGCTTCTACTTCAAGGCGCCGGACAGCGCGCCCGGGGTTTACCCGGAACACGACCTGTTCATCCAGCTCATGAAGCTCAAGAACACCCTCCGCCACGTCATGGGCGAGGACCTCATCACCCATCTTGGGCTTGAGTACTACGAGAGCTAAGGCCGCATCGGCAATGACGGAACGCACGGAGGACGCTCAGGCACAGGCGCTCCGTGCGTTTCTGCTTTTGTGCGCACTTGCTCCGGAGTGGCAGGGAAGCCTCATCCTCGTTCGCGGGCTGGATCCGTCGGGAAGGGCCGCCTCCATCGCCTCAATGATCGCCGGAGCCGCATGCCTCGCCATCGATGCCCACCCAGAGGTCTGCCGTGCAGCCCTGCGCGCCGGTGCCTGTGACTTCATGGTCAACTCCGTCGACGAGGCGCTCCGAGTCCTCAAGAACGAAATCCGAAAACGCCGGCCGGTCGGCGTCGCCCTCTGCATGCCGGAGGACGCCGCGCTCGCAGAGCTGGCAGACCGTGGCGTCGTACCCCAGGTATTCCTCTCCGGCGCAGCAGGCGATTCCGGGCTGCCCGCCGCCCGCTTCTCCAGCTTTGGCACCCGCGTCCTCTCGCCCCCCGACGCGGAACGCGTCGCCGACGAATACATTCACACCCACGGACTCGAGCTCCGCGAGCTCCAATTCAGCTCGCCTCAGGAGCTCAGCGCCTTCGACCAGCGGCTCTCCTCGACGGTGTCAAAAGCCGAGCCGCGCCTGCGCTGGGCCGCTGGCGCCTCCAAGTTCTTCTACCGGGACCGCCCCATCCGCCGCATCGCTGCCATGACAGAGGCCGAGTGGACCGCGCTCACGCCGCGCTAGATTGGCCAGCCTGTCATCCCAAAAATCTTGTCAAGCCCCAAGCCGCGCAACCCACTCATTCCAAGCGAAATTTAGATGTGACACGAGTTATACTCAGCCCGCTATAATAGAGATAGAGAAGAAATAGAAGCCCCGGCACCACGCCGGGGCTTTCTATGTCCCTGTTTAGGCGTTCCGCGCTGTCGAGATCTCAGAGCAAGAACGTCAATTATCTCGAACTCAGCACGAACTTGTTGCCTTCGGGATCTTCGAAGATCGCGGATGTTCCCCAGGATTCCTTCTTAGGCTCTTGGAAAAACTTCACGCCGCGCTGCTTTAGTGTCTCGGCGGTCTGGGACACGTCATCGCACCAAAACGAGATTGGCTGAAACGTACCGATACGGTCCTCATGCCCTGGGGGCGTGAAAAGAGACAAGCCGGTGTTTGCGCCTGGGATGGACAGTTCAATCCATCGCTGACCGCCCGGAACAAACTCCTGGTCGGTCTGAACCTTGAATCCTAGGGAATCGGTGTAGAACTTCAATGCTGCATCTTGGTTCCTGACCGGAACACTGATGAACTTTATGCCACGGATCATTCTTCTCTCTCCTAAAGGGAGCCTAAGAGTGAAAGGAGATTAGTACAATCTACCGTTCTCTGCTATACCATCAATCGGTATAGCGATGAACCATATCCCTCTCGACCCCTATGTCCACGGAACCTTGATGCGCGACCTTGTCGGGCATGACCACAAGCCTGCCGCGTTTCTGCTCTACCTTTGGCTGTACGCGGAACAGCGGCGTTTGGGCCATCCTGTTGCTGTCAGTCACGCAACCCTGGCCGAGGAGACAGGGCTCTCGCGCTCAACCTCACAGTCCGCTGTGGCCTGGCTGGTTCGGCGCAAACTGCTAACCGTCCGAAAGGAAGCAATCACCGCGACACCCGTGTATTCCACTGAGAGTCCGTGGCGACGCTGACTTGCATTCGCTCGCTGTAAGGGGTGATTGCCGAGGGAGCGTCGTACCTAAGTCATTCCACGACACGAATTTAGCTGCAACCCCATTTCTTTGAATACTTTGCAGCCACACCCCGTCCCTAAGTTCATGATCCGGAAGGATTTGTCTCCAAGATAGGGGGTACCCCCCCCTCCCCCCCTCGACCAGCCCCCGGCCGCATAAGAGGGAAC